>ENA-OREC01000253-OREC01000253.1-marine-metagenome-genome-assembly--contig:-NODE-253-length-18210-cov-11.714995_pt1 | contig 18210 bp, 12 predicted proteins | sample MGYA00248626_ERZ508543 | MGnify/ENA primary metagenome ERZ508543 (study PRJEB26211, sample SAMN05518279) | marine metagenome | isolation source: Puget Sound, Washington, USA | host: Bankia setacea...
TACAATAATAATCATCTGTGGTCAACGAAACAGTTCATTCTTATTCGTTGATACTATTCCACACGTACAAGTTCATCTGACATTAATGGCTACACTGTTTAGTTTGTGTCTTTATTAAATTACCACTTTTTTCTAGGATAAGCTAAATGTTATATCATCAAGTGACAACAAGCACGTTTGGTTTTGAGTAGGAAGGAATTACGTTGTAACATCTAATTCCAAAATTGACCAAAGAAAACGCAAGTCGTTGTTTTTCTTTTCTACATGAATTTCTTATTTCAAGAAGAAGACTGATTGTTTGCAAACATGTTTTTAATGTACAAGCAACTAAGCGATTGGTTTAATCACAGCTGTGTCAAAAACAAAAACATGTACAGCACATAGTCATTGTGGTAATACCAACTCCAAATTAAACCATTGTACCATGACAGTGCAGGCGGGTTTATGTTTTGGTGTTTCCTGTCGCAACATATCACCAACATTGATGGTTATTGGTAGTGTTCAATTTGAGCGTGGTACAATGTGCGGGAATATGGCAGCTGACAGGTTGGTCTATGGTGTCGTAAAAGAGAAAGGAACCGGGTGGACTAGTTTGGTTTACGATTAGTTTTGTTTACGATATACGGGTAATGTAATTAGAGTTTGGTGAGTCGTTGACTAAGGTATATATAAAATGAACGTCCCATAAAACGTAGTATCCCACACAATTACAATGGAATAGTATTTTTACAAGCAAACAAGTAACCTTACTGTGAAACACGTAATAAAGCTTGAATGTATAACACATATAATGAAAGACTAAACAGCGTAAACTCAAGGCAACAAAGCGTGTCATATTATCTAACGTAAACTAATCATCCAATGCATTAACACTGCAGAAAACCAGCGCTACAATCATAATTTGCAATTCGAGACAAGGAGAACATAAAATTTTAATGACGTTGTTACTCAGAGTATTCTAGCTTTCAGCAATTCCATATTTTCTGTGTTAATTGCATCATTACGGTGTTCCTGGGAGCCATTAGCTGCAACAACCTGTTCTCGAACTGCCGTTACTGTGAACGCCACTTTTTAAGGTGCCATAATTTATGACGTGTAAGGTCAAACGCTAATAAAATACTCTCCTAATCAAAGCGTTACAATTTTAAATGTACCGTTGGTTTTAGTAGTTCTCAGACATAAACGCATTTTTCCAGAAGTGGGTAGCTAAGAAATAGGCATAAATAAGCATGTCTCTAACAGCGTGTTCTGTTGTGCTTCAAATCAATGGACGACCATAAAGTACGTAGGGGGTGATGCTATCGTGGCACCTTTGGACAGGTATGACCGCGGCTTTCTGAATTTATACACTGTCCAGGATGATCAAAGATTGGTTATTATCAGGCCTGAAGTTTATTACAAGGTGGTGAGAAACTGTATCCGAATTAATGAGGAGCGTGTGTAAATAATGAAACATGTGCCGAAAGCATTGAAAGATGGCTGGAAAGTGATTAGTGCATTAAACGGGAGGCATCATGGCAAATGTAAAGGGAATTAAATGTATTAAAAGGAAACTGTAAAGGAATTCGTATATGTTTTATTGGCTCGAATAAAATGTTCAATACAGCTTGTATACTGATAACGATCTACTTGATGTCTTTGATTTTCCTCTACCCTCAAGTTTTAAAGCATTGAAAGAGCCTTTAGTACCGACGTCTGTCTTAAAATTCTATTGTCTCAACTCCTCTCAACAAAGAAATGAAATTCTTCTTCTGTGCAGGAACCACATTCTAAAACGGTATTCGCATCGGACTATCACTATGCAGTATTAAAGTATACGTGACTTCCCTTGAAATAATTGCTTTATTAGTTAATGATATTACACGTGTCTGTGCCAATTCTTGAGTTTTTGACCCAGGTTTTCAATGTCCTAGAAATTGCCTCCAATAAGTATGTATGTTTATACCTTTTTCAATATTTACTGACATAATGGCGTATATTCTTCATGTTTAATTGATAAATATGTTACATGTACTCACATACATGATATGTGGCTCACTAGTTGTCCTTTATTTCCCACCCATTATTTATATATAAGTCGACATACCAACATCTGTTGGACAGAACCATCAGACAAGATAGTTTGTATGTCGTACACATCGAAAAGTCTACGCGTGTACGAGTTTTCTCCCTTGTTGGCCGTCGTTCTGTCTAAAGAATTGTTTATGTTGGTGTATCATTAGGTTGCCTTACCAGCGTTTTATTGAATCTTTGACAAACAGTTTCATTGTAATTTTCTGGTTACGAATTCCCTGGGTTTATCTTTCATGCATTCGGTACTTTATGCAGTTTAAGCTTCCCTTTTGTCCAAACTTGCGTTTCATCAAACCATTTATTTCGGGGGTTCTAAATACGGCATATGTTAAGTCGATAATTATATGCACCCTCTGTGTATCTCTTTGTTTAAATGTATAGCCTGTCATCGTGTCCAACAGTTGAAACAACTGAACAATCATCCGTACTTCTTTCGATGTTCTTATGATGTCCATCATTAATATGTTCACATTGATTTCACTAAGCTTGCATCTATTTATTGTACGATGTATAATCACTTCGGTCTATGACAATCTTGGTTTGAAATATGTATTGTTCAAATTGATCTAACAGAAATTAAAACGTCAGTCTAACCCAATGATTTCAAAGTTACGGTGTTTAGATAATATTTAAGTACGGCATAAGTTTCCATTGCTATATAACCACATTCCTTGAGCTTCCTGTATTTCATTCTAGTTCTCATGTTGCGATTGCAGTATCACGGTGTTCATGTTGTGTAAATTATCTTCTCAAACCTTCCATTCACAAAGTCTGCCGATGAGTGAAACGCTTATTTTAGGTATATCAAACCCTCATCTTTGCACATACCTGATTGGTTATACTAGGAGTAACAGAAGGCTAATATTTGCATTAATGACTGGCCCTTTTGTGAGCATTTAAACACCCTTTGACCTCGTTTTAATACCGCTCGTCTCGGGTTTCTCTTACAAAAATATACACTGTACGCTTTTAACATCCATAAAAACTATCGCCGTATGGATTATTTTATATTTTCCTCACCTTCACCCGTTTGTACCCCGTTGTTGCCCGCATGTTAAAGCCCGAAGAAAAACGTTTAATACTATATTTCCCACCCGTTGTTTGTTCGAGTTTAAAACATCTTTGCAGAAACTTGTGATTTATATTCTACACGGGTTCGGTAAATCATTTTAATTTGCTTTCCACTGACACGTTGTCACTACCCGGATGATGTAGTTTGTGTCATTGGCGTTTTTATTTTCATATTACACTCATTCAGTACGGGGAAGCTCTCTATGCCTTGAAGCGTTTTGTGTAGCAGTAGCATCTTAATGGAGGCAGTTAAACGTTAGCATAACACAACTCTTAAAAGGTGTGAATGGATGGAATAAAGGAAACAGTTGTTGCACTTAGAGAAAGGGAACTGTCTTTATGGTGTGCACTTTTGATATTGCACCGTAAAATATGAATGGAAAAAAAAAGAACACAGGCAAACATGTCACGTGGCTTTCAGATGAAGAACCTTTGGCGACCTTTTATGTTGGCTGTACTTTTGATGTTGAAGAAAGTGTTGACTCTAATTAATGTTGTTATTGCAATGATAATCGGGTACACAGAAACAATATTGATTCCAGTGTGTGTGTATCATTGAGAAGTATTCGATTGAGCGTTGTCTGGTTGGTAACAGAGTTCGAATGGTAGAGACGGTCTGTCCAAGTTCGAGTCCACTTATAACCTTTAATATTATCAGCTGCAATTAAGGTTCATAGACTACACGTGTTCGCATTCGTTTGTAATTGGTCGTGTTTAGAGATAATGCTTTCCATCAAATCTAAAGTTAAGGTTAGTAAGTTTGATACAATGAAGATTGAACTTAACGGTATCCTAGACAGTCAGATCAATATTAGTTGACGCGATGTTGCCTGGAAACGACGACTGTAATTGTCATAGAAAAGAACACCATTTAAATCCTCTAACGACAAGTGATGCTCTCAGTGTCTTATATGTCTTCTTCTGAGCAAATGGTGTTCGTGTTGCTATAAACAAAATGTACAGTACTGTTTCATTAGCTTCGCCTAGTGTTCATAGACTACGATGAAACTTACATTGTCCTAATTGAAAGTTGAAACAACAATTAATTACTGATATAACTGACGTGTGTTGTGTTTCTATGCTACGAGTTACTTTTCACTGCTAACTTGTACTTTCTGCCATACATATAAACAGTAAACACATTCGATGACAAGATTTGTTATGAGTTTCAGTTTAAGTAACACACATCAGCCACACAAGGAAATAGATTCTTTATTGTATCACAGCTGACTTGTCAATCCTACACATAGTGGTTATATACAAATAAAGATGCACTTGTAGATATCCCAACCGTCGTGTGTCTTCTAATCTCCATACTAATCTGCTTTATCTATCACGTTAATGTTTTCATTCATTGCTTGATGTTTCACAACTATCAAATTATCACAAGTTATCAGTACCTAGAATCTACACACAGTACACAGATGGGTTAACTGTACGAAAGGAATGCTCTCATAGTTATTCTAATGTGTTAAAACGTTAGGTTTGTCACAATGTGCTTAAAAGTTACAAGCAAAGTTGAGTTTTTATAATGATAATCGTCGGGTGCGGTTGCATTGCTTTAAAACTCATCAAAAGTGAACCTAATATGTACAAATACCACAAACTGCTAACACACACGGCAAAAACAGGTTACGATTTACTTTAACTAAGTATAAAGCACCAACGTAACTTTGTGTTTACTGCTTCCCAAAAACAAATTTGCCCCGGAACTGTATCACCATTGGTTGTTTTCCCAATATTAATATGTGTTAATGACGTCGAGAGGACCTCTACGAAACCTGTTTAGAAAGGATAGACATTAGACACACACTTATGAACAAACTCGTATTGTTATATACGAACCTGACCCGACCCCATCACACTTTATTATAAAAGCTTGGATGAAGGTTACTTTATATTCATGATTATAATTGTTGTGAATCCATATTAAGTATACACATTATGCGAAGAGAGGTACATGAGGAACACGAAACAACCATTAAATATGAGCTTACAAGGTTCAAGCCACAAATAATCTCACTTAAGCGTTACTTAGTAAACAAGTTAAATGTTATGTTTTCAGTGCTTGTAAATACACCTTAAACATTCCTAGTTACCAACTATGTAGGTGTGGTTTTTTATTCAAATAATGCTTTAACTTTTATAAATACACAACCGTTGTTTATCAGGGATTTCACAAAACCATCAACACTTGAATATATGTGTTACTCAATATCGTAGAGGTGATTGATTGGCTCTTATATTATCTAACATGTTTTATGAAACTTCAGCATATGTTTATACAGGTTTTATACAAAGTGTTTGGTAGAAATGCAGGTATTGTACTGGCTTTATGAAACTGTTAGATAGATCGAGGACTAAATGTTTCCTGGATAAGAATATACTTCTGTCTAAGAAAAAAATGATTGGTTGGTGTGATTTAGTCTTTCAATGTAAACAGAAAACATTTAAAGAGCGTACCATTACTCAAAATCAGAGACTATTCTAGTAAAGAGTATCATCAAGTAGAAGCAATGCCACACCTTACTTTTGATTGCAAAATTAACAACATTTATATATCGACGTCTACACATTCTGTCGTTTGCTGGTTATGTCGTTCGCTGGTTCTGTCGTTCGCTGGTTATATCGTTCTCTGTCGTTCGCTGGTTCTGTCGTTCGCTGGTTATATCGTTCTATGTCGGTCGCTGGTTCTGTCGGTCGCTGGTTATATCGTTCTCTGTCGGTCGCTGGTTCTGTCGGTCGCTGGTTATATCGTTCTCTGTCGGTCGCTGGTTCTGTCGTTCGCTCGCTTCTATCCTGCGTTACCCCTTCCTTTCCTATCAACGTGTTTCAAATAGCTGAAATATCCCTTTCAATAATTCGCTTATACCACCTGTTTTAACACATCGTCTGAAACAATAAATTTACTTTCCTCAGACTGGATGTCTTCACTTGGAACAGACTGGCAGCCGGCCTTGCGATTTTAATGACAAAACCAGAGTCACGTGGCCATAGTTTCCTGTCTGTGTTCTGAATGTTGCTCGGCGTCCTACCCGACACATATAACTGTGAAAAAGACAAGGTATTGTTTTGTTTATAAATTACTTTTAATGGTATTTGTATTGAAAATGTTACACAAACAGCAGCGTTTCTCATATTTCAGTCGTAAAAAGAGAAAACAGTTTGGGGGAAACGCACACACCAAGAAGCAACATTATTATTATACATGCTGAAAAACACAACATATCGGCGTTGTTTTTATTTCCATTTACAGTGTCCTACTTACTTACTAACATTGAACTGAACCTTTGTGGTACATTTACATGATAATCCTTTCGGGGAAATGTCCATTATAAGAGTTGCTTCAAGAGTTACAAGATTAATACTGTATACAGACAGAACAACCTCTCTGTACACAGGTAATAAACCGTATACATATACATGTATTATAAATATAATCATAAATAAACAATTATATACAAGAAAGCATGAGAGGCATACACATACAAAAATCAGTTTCTTTCTAATTTCAAAAGTTTTCTTAACAAACATAGATACATTTCTCAGTTCAATTTCCCTTTCTGATGGCATAAGCTCTATAATTTTAGGCATACTCGATATTTTCAAAAGATACTGTAATAATAGTAATAATACTGTATGTGTTTAGTGCATGTACAAAGAAATGAAATTCATCTTCTAAATCGTCTCCATCTATGTATTTGCCAGTTTCCCCCATGCAGTTTACCCGGGGTTCAGTCTACAGGGGCAGGCAGTCTAAACCTAATGTTCTTGGCCAGTTATTTATGAGCAGTGTTCATGTTCGGTGCTTCCATAGTTTTGTATGTAACGATTAGAACGGGTATTAAATAACACATCACTCTGAACTCTTACCAGTTTAATGCCGCCGTGGTTCGAGGAAAAGGAATATTTGAAATCATAGCACGATGACTAGACTGAAATTAAAAACAATGATAAGGTGACATAACTCTTTTCGATCTTTTTTAAGCTACTATGAACTATACTTTTATTGTCTTGATCCTTGTTTTTGCTATGATTACATGATCTGGGTGCCCATTTAATTATATTTTTAGGACCAGCAAAACTACAAATTGCCATGTATTTGAGCTATGATCGAATTGAAGCACTTTATTGTATAGCGGTTGTATAGCTTTACTAGCAATATGAACATAACAAAACAGAACGGGATAATCATTGAATATGTATACAAATATGGGTCATTGCTTTTATAATAAGTTCGTATAACTAGAATACATTTAATCCAAACAATACAAGAGTATAGGAAAACACACATACATATATAATATCATAAATTTACATCAAAACACAGCTTTTGAATTGATGCCACGTTCACTTACACACCTTATAGTTTAGCAACTTATACTCCCAGTCAATAACCGTCAGCCATTTAGTAGATATGACTTCAACAGACCGAGTTGGGTATATCTTATGTAACGACACGTATATATATACAACCAGGTTAAAGTTCATTGAATCTAAGATGACGAAGAGTTGTATATGTGTTAGTTCACTTACTGTCGATGAATCACACTTGTAAAAACATATATCCGGAAAACAAATACAAAACAACTGTGAGAGTGCACAAATATGAATTTAATATGATACATTGTTCTCGGCCACTCAAACATGAACACTACGTCAGTCTGTTTGTATATATGGTACATAGTTAACACTTTACATATATCTCATGTTAAGAAGGCAATCCCACTTTGAATCCTGCATTGAAGAATCGAAATTTCAATGTTGGTTTTGAAGCACGGAAAGATATTGTGTGAAGTAGGAGAAGAACAAGACCAACACAACTATCCTGCTGGATCTAGTACTCATAACCCCGTGTGTAAGGGCGATTGTGCAACCTTGACATTCCAGTTTGTGATCAACATTACGTCTTGCAAAGTTGCAGTGCTTGTCTTTGAAATAGTGAATGTTAAAGTGTATATTGATAACAGACGAGTTTGAAGCACTAGGTGTGTGTTGCAGGTCAAAAGCAATCGCATTATCCTGTTATGCGACTTAACATGTTTAATGGTGTAAATTGCAGAACTACATTTTGGATAGCAAAGTTACCCATGTAGTTTTTATAGTTAAATACAAGTTCAACTCACAAACTAGAAGGTAGTGCTTTGCTTGCAGAACTATTTGATAGGAACTGGAATCATCTTGAAGCAAACTAAACGGAAGACTAGGTATGTAAGGATGAGTCGACGGTGCAAGATAATCCTGTCATAGTCTTATCTTAGGCCATAAAACAGACTCCGGGTCATCAATAAAAATATGATGGTGCCATAATACGTCTTCTAACTATCTCGTTTTATTTGTGTTCTGTGCTTCATCAAGTCTAGAGAAGGAGGCAAGGACTAGACTAAACAAGAAGGAAACTAAGTTCGGACGTCATTCCTACATCGCTTTAACACTAATGATATTTGGCCACGCATCTTTGGTTAGATAATAATCTGTTCAACCGAAAACCACCAACATGGATGACAATTGAACATGTGTATGTTGTGTTATGAAAACAAAGGCTTGTAAAGTGCAATAAATGAATTAACGCCAGTGGCTGTTGTTGTTGTTGTTGTTGTTTCAGCTTCAAACTACCACAAAACATCATTGAAGACAAGGACCCAAATACCTTTCAGGGGAATTCTGTTGATTTATTGAAATGAGTAAATCAGGGTAAAGATTACGTATCTGGTCCTGACAACCAGAAGGTCACAAGCTATTGCTTCACCGCGGTTGTCTGTATATCGCTCTGGTGTGAAAGGCTCATACATCAATGTGTTACCTGAACGATGTGATAATATGATGTATTTACGGTCAAGCGTCCGTGCCATCGAACAGAGGCGTGAATTGATTCCAGGGAATCAGGTTTTAAAGTTATGAATTTTAAGATACAAACTGTTGTTGGATACATGCAAGACAAAATGTGGGCAATGCGTGGTTTGCCATACATGCTACCTTTGTTTTGTTCTAATACGAAGACGGTGCATTCTCAAACGAACGATTTTCAAGAAACAAAGGGAAACATAGGATAATTGGGACCAACACAAGCTCTGTGTTCCTCTGTAGCAGAAAGCCGTTTGACTTGTTCATTCAATCAAGTACATATGTAATTGCAGTTGAAGTTAGGTATTATAATTTCACAAGCTTCTTTTATAGAATAAAACATAAATTGTACCGATATATATATATATATCGAATAGGAAAAGTGAGTTTGAAATTTGCGTCTGTAGACACCAGCATACCCGTACATTAAACCTGGATCACTGTCGGCGATTCCATCTACGTGTGAAATGCAACTTGTCCCAGCGGTGCTATATATAACGCTTTACGTTTCCCATGCACAGGTTAAGGGGTAGTTAATCAGGAGCCAACACCGAGAACCATTCGTTAAAAGGGCCAACATCAGGAGCCAACACCGAGAACCATTCGTTAAAAGGGCCAACTGGGGACTTGTCCATGCAAGCATCTTTTGAAATCACGACGTTCAAAGACAAACAATGTAATTGGGCTGGCACCCCCGCTTGCCCTCTTTATTCAAAACATCATCGCTTTCGCATCATTAGTAAATTATCGTTTCATTACACGGCTAGTTATGACCGAGGCTGCTACACACTTTACCGGGCCTCACGGTGCGAAACAAATTTATTTGCATGCAGGTTGATTCGCTCCGTGCTATAGTTACCGTGTGAACTTTATTTCGAAGCCCTTGTCGTTTGAGAAAGATTGTTTTCCTGGGCGTAGTTCTATTTATTATAAATTCAAGTTACGGATATTGTTCAGTGACCATTGTATGTAAACTTGGCTGTAATTAACAAGCACAGCAATTACAGCCATATAACATCCCAGGTTGTCCTTATTGGCAGAGTGAACCTTCAGCACTATGAATTGAGTGCTTCCCCTTTTACACAATCGTTATTTCATATTAACAACGTTTAACTTGTGTCATGCTTGTTAAATTTAAAATGTTATGAAGTCCATCGAACCTTGAATTGTCGATTAAAAACTAGTGTCATCAAATGAGTTCATTATATCGCTATATTCAGTGAAGATTAACTAGCACCAATATTTCGATTATTTAAGAACATTTACTAATTTGATTTGGTTGTGTAGGTTTGTTGATGCCCTGGTACAGTTAGCTGTTACTGATCAATGTTATTTCAGTTGTAAAACAAGTTATTTTGCATATGTAAATCACGCTCTAATCTGTTCCTGAAACCAACCAGTTATGAGAAATAAGTGTAAAACAACGGATAGGCTTTGATAGGGATCGAACTAATGCTTGACAGGATTCCACCGATTACTATTCCGACATGCCTCCCCTTATGACAGAGTTGTGTATGTGTATGGGTCACGTGTCGATGATGGGTACTCTAATTAGTCAGACGGGTAGCCGCATTGTTAGACGCGCAATATGATTAGTACAAGCGGTTTATTTTGTTAAAATGATTTTATATGTGGTGTTAAAGAACATCAAAGAACATAGAGTACATTGACATGTAAAACGTTATGTTAAAATTACGATTGGAAAAGAAGAAAACATATTTCGAAGTTCAAACTAAAGACATTACATAAATAGTCCAAAAGATATCTAAAACATCCATAAAATAGGTTAACCAACATTGTCACGGGAGATAGAAAACACTTTTACGACTGTATAATAAAGCTATGTATTCCAAACAGCTGGACAACAAGTCACGTGTGTAGTTATGTTAACGAGACACATGTATCGTATCATAGGTGAAGAAAATTGTGTCTTTGTTCTTTTTTGTCAAAATTCTCACGTCACATGTACAAAACCACTATAAGATATTCAAACAAGTACTCAACACGCTTGGCGGCTTCACCACGTTATGAACACGCTGATTGGCTGATATTGTATTCGAAATTCACCATAAAATGCAAAAACTACTTTATATCCAAATTTATGCTACTATGAAGTTTAATGTGCAAGCTATTTAACCAAAATACTTTTTAATGTCATAATCGGTTAAACTTTAATGTGTATATTTAATGGCTCGATGTGTTTTCCTCAGTAATGCTTCGACTTTGACACAGAAACCAACACTGTACTTTTATAGAATCGCTTTAAGTCAACTTTCGAGACGTATCATCAGAAACAGTATATTTTTTCATCATTTTATAACTATCGTTAGGTTACATTTGCTGAGCTAAGCTGAATTAATTACTAATGTACGAGTCTGTTATTGATATATAGACGATAATGGATATCCTTCCTATAGGTGGTATGTAGAACATCAATAGAAATGTAGAAAGTGATCATGTTAACTAGAGCCTGCATCGACGGCGTCAACAATATTAACATTTTTTCGAATAACGCGTTATACCAAATTCACGACCAAAAAATGGGTGTTGATAATTTAAAAACAGCATACCAACATGTTTCGTTTCGTCACTTTGTATTCACAAATAGTTATGAAATGGTAAAACATGATGATATGACAAAATGCAGTCCATACTGTTCATGGCATGGAACGTTTGTGTGGAAAGTCTCTGTAACCATGAACTAATGTGAACGTAGAACATGGAACACAACTAGTGGCTTAGATGATCTCAAGTTGCCATCACATAATCGAGCAATGTGTTTGAATAGTTGATAATACAACAGGCCACAATGATGTAAAGTAAATTTATGCTTGCAAACGTAGTACAAGAACAACAACTTAACAACAACAACAACAACAACAACAACACATTAAACGGTTATAAGTTGGTATGGTTTGGTTAAAGTAGACCTTCAGCAACACATAAGTTGACATTGTTCATTGATTGATAACAAAGCAGAGTATCACTAATGTATGCATGAACAATGGACCGATGTCACCAATTATAGCATCTGTGTCATATTACCAATACAACATTAGCAAAGATCATCAATTAAAACACTAACTGATATCAGCTTTCTAGGATCGTATACTCAGCTTACATTTACAAGGATAACATATTGTACACATTTTCTTAAACGGCTGTTGATAGTTGTAAGGTGGTTTCTTGTTGTCGTTTTAAATTCTACATGTATAGACAAATACTTACATATATGACTCAGTACATGTACATACACTATTGTAAATGCGTCCGTCTATGTTTATCCATTAGCATTTTAAATTGATAGTTAATTGGGCACTTGTTTCAGAGGAGCGTTTGTACAATGAACATGAAGCGACAACCCCGTTTTTATAAGGATGCGGTAATGAGCTCAGTCTGCATTAACCCAGTCCCACGATGGACGCAGAGGCATTGAGGTTACGACTGAATGTTCTCCAGTCTGAGTGTTCTCCAGTCTGAGTGTTCTCCTGTCTGAGTGTTCTCCTGTCTGAGTGTTCTCCTGTCTGAATGTTCTCCTGTCTGAGTGTTCTCCTGTCTGAGTAGTGTTCTCCTGTCTGAATGTTCTTCTGTCTGAGTGTTCTCCTGTCTGAATGTTCTCCTGTCTGAGTGTTCTCCTGTCTGAGTGTTCTCCTGTCTGAGTAGTGTTCTCCTGTCTGAGTGTTCTCCTGTCTGAATGTTGTCCAGTCTGAGTGTTCTCCTGTCTGAGTATTCTCCTGTCTGAGTGTTCTCCAGTCTGAGTGTTCTCCAGTCTGAGTGTTCTCCTGTCTGAGTGTTCTCCTGTCTGAATGTTCTCCAGTCTGAGTGTTTGTCAAGGTAGGTACATGTTAACATTGTAACCTATATCAAAATTGAAAAGAACTCGTACGTTGCATTCGAAAAGTACCATACGATACAAAGGCAATTATTTACAGTACACCAAACATCGACACAAATACTGAAAACACATGCTAGACTATAAAGATTGACAAAAAAAACAAAGCTAAACTTGAGCAAAGTTGTTAAATAACGAATATTTAGGCTAATTAAGGCTACGGCTGAATATGAATATCCGAATACTAGCATTATTGGAAGCAACAAACGCACAATTAAGTATACCACTGTAAGAGACCTGGGCGGACCATCAAACACTCGCGTGCATTCCTTTCACGACCAACAAGAAAATAATACCCTCGATAGAGTATGAAAATTGACTGATGGCGCTGTAAACACTCCAGGACATGGCAATACATTCTGTCTAAATCAAAGCACTAACATGAAAATAATATCTTCCCTGGGGCCCCGGTGGAGAGCGAGAAAGGGGCGTTTTATTGAAAGGGTCGTGGGGCCTCCTTCTGGTCGTTTAACGGACGTTTGAGAGAGAAAACAGGCTGTTCAAAAGGGCCCTGTTAAAAAGGTGGCGAATGAGTTACGTCAAAGAAGACAATGAACTTGCAAATACACCAACACAGGCAAATTGTGGATACGAGTAAAACAATGATGAGCAACGATGAGTATGTCTTGAAATATCTAAGTATGGAGCATTAAGGGGAACACTATTAATTAACCCAAAGGACATGAAAAGCACATGGTAAAACAAGCAGCTCAAAAACGAGCTGTAGTCGTAGCTCCTGTAAACGATGGAAAATTTATGGTGACAGAACCCGCTGAGCGACAGGATAGAATTACTAAAACATACGATACGAAATTAATGCCTGACACAAGCGGTTAATGTCATTTGTTTCTCCATACACAGAAAACTTAACCTTTCCCGTTCTATGATTATTGTTGATGAAGTTAATAAGAGTATAATTGAAATTGTATGTTGTTTGGTATTAAAAGAGATGGTTTTGACGGTTTTGTCCATGAGAACTGACGAGCGTGTGTGGTTTTGTGCATGATTGTAGACTTTAATTTGACCAACTTACATTTTGTATATCAATATCATCTTTTTCGATAGAGCCATTTCAACAGAATCTAGCAACCACGTTAAAACAGAACATGTGCAAATGGTGTTGCTTTCTTTAGTGTTATTTACTAGAAATCAGTCATACTAATACTATGCACCAATGTTGGAATGCAATATGTTTTTGACTGAACTAAGATGCTGCCTCATTTATATACATACGGTTGTCCCGACGTCATGCATGCATTAGCTAAGAATATTCCGATATCAAGTTTCCCACCTCAAAGTTCGCTGACCCGCCATCTTGCAGGACAAAAAAAAACACGAGAAAGAGATATCCAGCCGTTGTTGTGTAGGCTACGACGTTTACTGTTTAATGGTCCGCGTGGAGGTTTTCTTTCCCCAAAGTCGAGAGAACGTAAAAGTCAGAAGTTTCCCAAAGAACTCTTATTACGTCGTGTTAATTATCCTTAGCATTTTTGTCTCAGAGCGCCATGTGTAGGAATTCGGAGGCATTACAGTTCCACGGGGTATTAGTGGACTTAATTGTTTAAAACGTATATTGACACGACGGTCTCACGGATGTATGCATAACTCATACACCGTTTGTGACTTCTATGAGCAGGAACGAAGAGATGCAAGGATGGAAAGCAACATAACCAGAGAAATAAGGCACAACGGTAAAATAAGTTCTTGTTGAACAGGTCCTATCAAAGTATTCTGACAACCATCTTAAAACACTACATAATGTCACCTATGCGTTGGTCATCAGGCATACGTTACTCTCTTGGGTGACATGCTGTCAAGTCTGGAAGCGTAAGTGTGTAAAAGAGTGTTTAAAATCAATTTCATACTCTGTTTTACTTGTAACAATGGCTAATCAAACGTTAGATAATCACTGTTTTATTTCATTTAATTTCCATATTTATTTTTCACTCTCAAATCCGTTCCTGGAACCACCCAATATTTAGCCATGAGGGTAGATATTCTTGTTCAAGGAAACAGCGGGAACCTTTTGATTGCGTTCGAACTCACGAACGACGGTTACGTGTAAACCACTCTACCCGATGCGCCACGTTTTATCCATGTTTTGTTCATTATATAAAGTGCAAATTAGTGTTTATTATTTGTCTACGGTTGACAATTCTTAGAAAATGGCGTCCACGCAAAACTGTACAATGTAAAACCATAATTACATGGCTGTGTTTGTTAGCGACATCCTAGATATTACGATATATGCTCTCAAAATGGTGCTCAATCTAACACTCATGTAACCTTCATTTTTGTATGACAATAACAGTATGAAAAGGATTTTCTATAATGCTTTGGACAATTCAATCATGTTTGTAGTGCAGTATGATGGAATCTAAAAGTGCGTCGTCAAAAATTCCTATACTTTACCGGTTACCAACTTGTTCATGTTTTTACCCTACTAAAAACCATTTCAATTGCTAGCAGGACCATTAATGGAGTTCATGACAAATGTGACATAGTTGGTATATATGAGAATACACAAATTACGTTCAATCATAGTGTGTACTCTACTGAGCTGATGAAGAAAGCACACATTTACATGTTTGTCATTTCCAATTTTAAAATCCTCGTTTCTACGTGATAAGCGCCATACCGGAAGGAAATAAATGTGTCAATCAATAACGGCCAATACATAATTTAAACGGTGAAATAGACATATAAAGATAAAACAATAGAGTTCCTCCTTCGCCTATCGGTAATTGTCCTCGCCTCTCGGTAATTGCCTTCATCTAATTCCCTCGCATCTCAGTAATTTCCGTCGCCTCCCAGTGATTTCCCTCGCCTATCCGTAATTGCCCTCGACTCTCGTTATTTGTCCTCGTCTCTAGCTAGTTGTTTTCGCCTATTGCCCTCGCCTCTCGGTAATTGGCCTCGCCTATAGGTAAATGTCCTCGCCTCTCGGTAGTTGCCCTACATTTCATTAATTTTCCTCTGCCTCTCGGTAATTGTCCTCGCCTATTGTTAGTTGCATATCGGTAATTATCCTCGCCTCTCAGTAACTGTCCTCGCATGTCGATAATCGCCTATCGGTAATTGCCCTCGTTTCTCGGTGATTGCCTTAGTCTCTCCGTAATTGTCTCGCCTCTCGGTAATGGGCCTTCTCGTTGTCCCCAAAACGTGGTTAAAGTAGTTTCTTTCTTTGGGTTGTGTTTAAAAATACGGCGCCAATTTGAATGATATACCTCATGACAAACAATTGAAACTGTTTGATGTGTTTCAGTACATATTAGTATGAGGTAAGGTTATGAAATACAATGCTCTTCAATGCACTGATGACATAATCTTCCAGAAAATGTATAACTGAAAGACGTACAGATAATGGATGCAGTGTGTGTGTGCCTGTATCTCTGTATCGTACTAAGCCACATGTTGTTGTGTCAAATGCAAGTAGATATGCAAGTATCACCTTCATATTTACAGTATTTGCAGTTTGAACAACTTGGCTGATTGTTTCAGTTGTGTCCGTGTTCGCCCATCTGGCTGATGGAGTTTGTGAAGATAAAAGCTTAAATACGGATATTGAACAAACGTAGAACTCTTCAATGGAATCGATACTCAAACTGCCGGATTTAAACTTCAAATTCAAAGTTATGCTGTGCAGAGATTACCAAAGCAGTATCCTTTCTGCTTTACGAATCAGGTACCATACATACCTCAGTGAGCTGCATAAGATACTTAAACTCCGGTTTCTTAAAGTGTTCGTTTCCTTGCTTCCTTCAATATATTTAGATTTTTTTTATAAGATCAACCACTGTCATTTGTCAAGTTTTAATTTTGTAAACAGCCCTCTTGAAAAGTCCTGAAAATGCAATAGGATTTAACAATGAACGGAAAGCCGGCTGTTGTGAATGTCATCTCTTGTATTGACCTGCTTCATGGGTGTTAAAACTCCTGTCTATAAGTGCTCACTTGAAATCTTAAAACTGGAATCTTTTAAATCGGTTCCTGTTTATGTCTGATAACTAAGTGCTATAAATGAATATTTGATCTAGTCTTGGACGAATTACAGTACATGTATTAGGCAATAACATAATATGACTTTTCTACATTTCTCACAACGCATTAAACCATTAGCAGATACATAATTCATACATCCGGTGTAGTTTTTGATTGATCTAAAGACATTATAACCAAAAAACTAGCAGCATGTAATAAAAATGTAAGCATTGAAATTTAAAGAGGTAACGAAAAAGGGCGTATATACAATATTTCCAACTGTTTATGGATGTTGGTCGCAAGTTTAAGATGTCTGTACTGTGTATTAATGGGTCATACATATATTTGTGGAACTGTGGTTCATACATGTATTGATATATACAAATCTACAGTTCACGTTCACAATCTAAACAATCAGATGAATAGTCAGTTAATGTATATTGTGTTTGAGTGTTTTACTTTTTTACATACTAAACTTTTTTACTTTTTTCATACAGGGTTAACTGTTACAACACGTTGAACTTTTCTTGTGGTTGACAGTCCTTTTCCATCTTGGTTGTGCATAGGCTCAGAAAAGTACCAACAAGAAAGTGAAGAACGTGACTTTGTAATACTGTAGGACAAACGATGTAACTAACTCCACACAACAATATCATTTGCTTTACTGGTAACCATATGAGAAGAAACATTTAAAATCATACATATGCTAGACAGTATGTCATCAGTTGTGTTTGGAACGCTGAATTGACGTGTAAGACCCATGCCCCGAATATTGTACATATTTGGACACGATATAACCAGGAATGTTGGTGTGTACTTAAATAATACATATGCATACTAATATACATGACAATCAATCACCAGAGCTCGAATATGCTAATTGTGTGTTTCAGAAGCATGGAATTTGAACATGGCGACGTCCATAAAACCTACAATAATCCATATTACTGAAATGCGTGTTCTTTTTTATATTTGCTACATTCTCCAATGTTTTAAACGTGAGAAATTTCATAACATACGTTGTATCGAAAGTGCTGTATTATTTGTATGTACGCTATGTGATTATCCTTTAATAAATAAATAATGCCATACCTATTCGCGTGTTAAGAAGTGTTTTAGTCTGTATGTTTGATACTGTTATAGGTGAACTGGTAGATAGACATATTGCCATATTAGGTGATAATGGTTGAGTTGAGTAGCAGACGAGTTGGTTGTTAGTTTAATGTACTGTCTGATTAATCGGTTGGTTGGTGGGCTGGTAGACCGACTGGTTGGTCAAAGCTTACATTGTTGGTGGGCTGGTAGGTCGACTGGTTGGTCAAAGCTTACATTGTTGGTGGGCTGGTAGG
>ENA-OREC01000254-OREC01000254.1-marine-metagenome-genome-assembly--contig:-NODE-254-length-18162-cov-13.043296_pt1 | contig 18162 bp, 3 predicted proteins | sample MGYA00248626_ERZ508543 | MGnify/ENA primary metagenome ERZ508543 (study PRJEB26211, sample SAMN05518279) | marine metagenome | isolation source: Puget Sound, Washington, USA | host: Bankia setacea...
CATAGTGTAAATAAACTTCCCTGTGTATTTATACCATTTACAAGTCTAAACCAGCAACACAACATGGTCCTCCTTTGGCACTTCACATATCTGTTCTCAGTTTGTTCTTTTCATTGCTAATTGGCCTGCCTCTTCATCACACAAGCCCAAAATGAATGTCAAAGTCTGAATATACAAAGACCTATCAATTGCCCGTAATCATACCCACTGTCTATAGTGAACAACACCAGTTGACATGCTGTTCACTTTTTTTAACGCAAAATAGCGGTATTTCTCAAGACAATTTGATGTTTTATATGATTTACAATTGTCCAAATTTTGTATATTTCAGATATGTTTCTACTTCTTGTGTTGCCCGGTGTGGATTTGGTGCTGGTGTGAAGAAGTCAATGGGGAGGTTAGATGCTGTGACTGTTGCTGCTGTTGCTGTAAGAGGCATGGAGAATTAAACTGTTGTGATTGTTACTACGACTGTTTGGATTTCTGCTCAGGTTGCTATGCATTTTGTAGCTCCTCCTGTGGTGTCATGTACCAAGCCCTATGCTGTAACTGTAGTGTTTGTGTTCATGAGAATGGTGAGTGCTATAATTGCTGTCTTAAGGATGAAAACCAAGCTGACAGCTGTCTAAAACAATGTGCCTGGATATGTGACGAAACTCATTTAAATATCAAGCCAGCGATTTGTTTATGTCCACAAGAAGTTGATGAGGGAAGGGGTTGTCAGTATCAGTTTGGTTGCCAAGATTGTGTTTGCTGTTGCCTACCATGTCCAGATTGTGAAACTCCAATATGGGACACTTCAAAGTCAACGCTTTATTGTGATGTTACATGCAACAAGTTGTACATTGACAGAGCATTCTGCAAACCTTGTTTATGTGAAGATGATGATGATGATGCTGATGATGAGTCCCAAGCAGAGAGTCAAGATGAGAACAAACGTTTCTGGTGTTGGACATTCGGGAAAGGTTTTTTAGAAGCTTTACTTGTTAATTGTTTATGGTGTAGATGGTCTCGGAAGACAAGGCAGTATGAGTTTGACTGTGGAGTAATAAGTTTTCTATGGGATCCTAAATGTTATGGTAGACAGAACTGTTGTTTGGGTGCTATTTGTCAACTGATTCATACCTCTGCTGGTTGTGTTAAGGACTTCTGGTGGTCCATCATTTTCCTTATTGCCAGCTTCATTGCTTTCTTTCATGGCCTGTTATTGTCGCTAGTGCATTGTTTATACTGTTTGTTTGTATCATGTGGATTGTGTGTTGCTTGTAAATGTGATCATGATATGTTTTGCCAGGACTGTGCATGCTTGTGCCTAGTTTGTAAGAATTTAAAAACACCACAACTGGTAATGGAATGGAGGACAAACGTTGCCGAGGCCAATATCAGACACTGTTCTTGTTGTTGCTTGCATTGTAGGTGTGTTTGTGAACAGTACCACTGGTGTAAAGAAAAACAAAATAGTAAAAGTCCAACTAAGCTACCTTTACCTGATGCACCAATAGTTTCCCAGCCCTCTTCAATTCATATGAATCCTCATAAAAATACATCAAAAGAGATTGTCTGTCCTAACAGTGGAAGCTCCACATGTATAAGTGAAAGCGGTAGTTCTTTTGAGTCTGAGCCGGAACATCTATATGCCAACGTCAAACTTAGTACCCAAAATGAGTCGGATCATAATTTAATTGAAGTGCTTAAGGACAAGAGAAAGAATGACGCTACTGATGACTTGTTTTATCGTAGTGGAGGAGCTGTGAAATCCAGTTCTGGCGGAAATCCGACACACGGTTGGCTCCAAAAATCTAGCTTTATTGAGAGTGCACAAGACAAGAGTCAAAGTAAGCCAAGCAATGATGTTATACTACAAGAACTTGATATGTCTCTGAGTGAAACAGAAGATGATCAATCCCCAATCTATGTAAATGAACCTAGTAAAGACCTTGTTTCAAATGATTCTATTATATATGTGAATGAAAGCCCACAAACAGGGAATGAGCCTGTTTATGATAATGAAACATCAGAAAGAAAGGATAACAGAAAGAAACTAAGGAAAAGTGACTTGAAGCATAACCTAGATCAATTAGATAGAGATTATGAGAATATTGAACTACCAAACCAGAAAAAGACAAAAAGACATGAATTGCCAAGTCTGAATAGGGAAAGATTTTCAAGATCGCAAGAAGTTAGAGGCCTTTTGCATTTAGAATCATGTACTGAAACAAGTAGTGATGACTATGGTCTAAGGAAACATCCACACAGATATGCTAATGTACCTAGAGGTGCTTCAACTTTTCCTGATAGGTTTCACAAGGCAGGAAAAAAGATGGTTCGCTTTGGGGAGCCCTTAGTAGTATCAGGAGGATGGACCCTTGATGAAGTGAATCCTATACATGTTCAAAGAAGACAGGACTTGGTTGATACTCAGCCTCACCCAACAGGATCAGTTCGGCCAAAGGAAAAACATAATGGAAGAAAGTTACAAATGTCTGAAAAAGAAGGAAAAACATCTGGAAGAAACGCGTTTGGAAATTCTGATTATTATAATTATATGCCTTCTAGAGAACAGCTCATAGACACACCTAGTGCTTTAGATGATGAGTTTGAAGATGATGTTCATGCTGTGCCTTATTCTGGTACAAAGCCTAGAACAACTAGACACAATAGAGACAGGACTTTCAAGGAAGATTTTCTTAAAGAGACAACTGATGAAGATAAACCATGCTCAATACCTTACTCTGGTAAAAAGCATAGAGTTCATTGGCAGGACGGAGAAAACATGATTGCTGATAAATTACAAGAGACAGAGCAGTCTGATGATGATGATATATATTCTGTACCATATTCAGGTAAAACCCTCAGAGTTGATTGGGATGAAAGGCAGAGAGCGAAAAGGAAAGAAAAGGAGAGACAACGGAAGGATAAAGTGAAAATATGCAAAGGTCTAATAATAAATAATGAACAAACAGATGAGAGTGATAGTTATCTGGTACCTCAGTCTGATGAAAGGTCCAGAAAAAGCAGACAGAGTAAACAAAAGGCACATAAAAGAAAAGAAAAGACAAGGCAAATAGATGAATTTCAGAACACGATGTCTTTACAGAAGGTTGATTTAAGATTAGATGTTTCTAAACTGGTTGACAATGATGTAAGAAATAATGATTACTATAATGCTAAGACTGAGGTCAGGTCAAGTGAAAGTGTAAGTGATGATACTCTTCCAATTAAAAAGTCAATTAGTCAGAGAATGAAGAAGTTGAGAGCCAAGAAATCTTTAACATTAGATGATAGCAGAATTGATTCAGTAACAGGATCAGAATTAGAACTTGAGGATTTAAATGACTCTAAGCCACTATACGTTCATGTACAAGAAACTCAGAGAAAGGGAAAAGAGGATACTAAGAAGAAAGTTAAGGGATCTAAAAAAACTAGAAAAAGGGATTCTGAACGAAAGCACATAGGACATGCAGACAATGAAAGAGATGCATCTGGTCCAAATGGGAAATGTATGGTTGATACTCGAAGTGTATATGGCTGTTTAGTAAAAGAATATCAGAATGTATCAACAAATGAAGCAGCAAGTGAAGGGCAGCATGAGTTAGATGATGAATTTGAAGTTGGAGTTGATGTACAATTAAAAGAGACAGGTAGAAGTATAAAGAGAAGTAGGAAAGGTAAAAAGAAAAGTGTAGATGGAGGTAAGAGAAAGGGAAAGATAAATGACTTGACTGATGGTGAAATATTCATGGAAACGAATTTCTAACGTGAGATAGTCTATAGATGTTTTACTTTATACTTGGAAATCGATATTAAATGGTTATTTGAACAAAAATGTATACTGGAAGACTATGTGTAATAAGTAGGACCCATGTGAGAGTGAAAATATTCTTACAATGAACCAAACATAGTTAGATTTTACTTTTGTACATGTTTCTTTAAGTTTACATTTATGTGTTGTATACTTATAACAATCAATTGGTTTATATATGTGTATGTATGTCTGTTGATGAATGGTCTTAACTTTAGTTACGTTTTTGTATTTGTTTTGAATCTCTTTATGCTATGTCCGTCCACAGATACTGTTGTTTTATTTTTATACATGTATTGTTAGTTCTTTTTATCACCGATCACTTGTTATTCTTGTGTTAGTTGTTTTGATAGAGGCCAGAAGAGTGCGTTAATATTTATTTTCCAAGTGATGTTTTAGTAATTGCCATAACTGATTTGTTTTACATTTAGTAATCTAAGCTTTAGGAACATTTGTGTGATGGTTCATAAACTTGTTAACATATCATAGTCACATGGCTCTACGATATTAGTGGGACTTCTTATTAATTTTAGCTCTGATTTTTAAAGACATTGAAACCACCTTAGATTCCCTATTTTCGAAATTTTAAGTTTGTAAGAGTTTGCTCCCTTGTTGGTAAGTATTTCTATATACTGAGTGTATAGTTAACAGTTTGAAATTGTGTTTTCCTTAAATGTCAAGGACACTTATATATATTTCCATGTTAACATAATATCAGACTTTTCTGTAACATATAAAAATGTTCATTGGAATGCGCTTGTCTACATCAAACAGTGAACATGGAAGTGAAAGATTTTAGAAACACAGACAGTTTGGCAACATTCAAAACGTAATAACTGATTAGATATTTGACCATAGCATTAACGTTTCTCTTATATTTGAGCAGTTAAACAGTTACAACATTATCTTGGCCAATACATCAAGCATCTTGGCCAAAATATCAATACAGGTAACAATTTTTCATCCAGTAAAATACTGAGGTCAAGTGAGGAAGTTTTTATCAGTTTAGTAATATATGTGAAAGACTGAAGATGCGGTGTTGTTCCATTTTTTGTTAACAGAAAATAAAAGTGTATTACAAGTACCGTGGCAGCATTGAAGCTTAGCATGGCATCGAATAACAAACTTGTGCTTTTATATTTTGTTTTAAACTAAAGATTTTATTAAATTTGTGCTACGTTATACATTTAATTTTAGCGTTAATCTGTTTTGTTTGACTTATGTTTTATAAATGATATCCAGTTAAGTGAGAATAAGGCACATTAACAATGAGCCAAAGGTTTTTTAATTGATAAAGAAATGAGTTTACACAGAGATTTTGTTAGCCTATATTTCAAGATTGTTTTATGCTGTTGGTTATTTCTGTGGCTTTATCAATAAATTATGTTAAGATTGATTATATTATAAAGTATGAGGAAAACATAATGGTACTTGAATTAGTGGAAGTTTTGTCATTGAAGAAATATTTAATTAATAAAACTTTTAAACATGATTTAATTTTGTTTATACTGTTGTATCTACGGTGAAAGCGGGCCTTTGTTTGTAGATTCTCCTGGAACAAACCAGTACTAAGCAAACAATGAAGTGTGTTTTAGTTTGTTAATTATTAGGGTACCATTACTTATGCGCTAACGTAAAACTAAAACATACACAGTACATATACACGGGATCTCAGATAATACTGTTCCAAACACTGTACATGGATAATTGATGACTTGTTATGTTGCATTGTTTTAAGTTCAATTTTGTTCAGGGTAGGGATTTGTTTTCAAGCTTTTAATGTGTGCTTATGTTTAAAGACTTAAGAGTTAGTTTTAACGTTTATCAGAATGACAACAGTAACACAATATCAGTTCTTTCTTTTGTTCCCTAAGCATGTCACATTCTCAGTTATTCACACACACAAAAACAAAGTATCCACTAAAATCTAAATAACAAACAATGTTCAATACTTCAAACACAGTTAACACACGTAAAATACAATTGGTACAATCTGATCGTACTGCTACTTGTAAATATGATCGACAAAATTCGTTATGTCCAGCGATAACGGTGTAATTCTTTGGTTTAGCATTCTGATAGTCATCGTTATACAATTCTAGTTGGCAAGTTACACATCAACAACACAATATGTAATCAATACAACCAATAGCAAAGTATGGTACGTTACAAAAATAAAACGGTGTAAAACATCGTCTACAAAAAGTAAGTGTAGAAAAAAAATGAAAATAGGGTACACTAATGCATGTTATATATCCAACCGGGGAAACGTTGCATCACTAAGAGTCCCACTGTTGAGAGAGAGGTTGTGGTGGAAAACTAGAAACTTTACATCAAGACAAGCTGTTTCAAATTACATTGCCGGTCTATTTGAGTCTTCTTTTGGCTATTTAACCAGTGAGTAACGTTGCTATATTTCTAGATCACTTTGAAATGCCTAAATTTAACAGCTTCTATTTTTATACAGTCCTCTCTTTCTTTGCACCAATGAAGTCTTTTTCTCTCAGTGACCCCTACATGGTGTGTTTTAGTTGTTCTGTTGCACCAATGATGATTGATTTCGTTCCCTTCTTTGCTCCCAGGTTTTTCTTTGTTTTCGTATTAGCTTCTTCCATTTGCTCCTATGTGGTAGTGGTCACGGTATACTGTGGGGGTGGATACTGTGGGTACGACGCTTGTCCAAACTGTGCGTACGGTGGCGGCTGTACAGGCTGACCGTAGGGGTGTTGGGATTGCATCGGGTTACCGTAGTATTGAGGCATTGTGTTGGGTTGCGGTCCAACCACTGAAAGCATAGACAAAAGAAAGTACGATTTGTAATGTGTACTAATTTAGGCCAGAATAAATGGTGAGTTAATTTGTACCAGAATGATGTGAAAGATGTGTTGAAGTGATAACTAGGTTGCAGTAACAGTTCAGCAATAAAGATGACTAAATTCGGTCGATATATTAAGTGCGGTCCACCCGTACAAACATCAACGTTTTCTACTAAATGACACACAACTGTGTGTGATTAGCGTATGTTAACAGTGAGGGTAAAGAAATAGAAATAACAAAATACTATAAACGTGTGAAAAACGGAAACACTGTGTTAAATCTGCGCTGTATAGCCTTACCTGACACTGTTTGTGTGTTATGTATAGGTCGGATAGTTTGTCCTGGTCGTCTTTTCTGTTTCTGTACGACAAAGTAGACACACACACCACAGAACATCACCACAAACAGTAGGGCAAGCACAAGTCCAACAATGGCACCTACTGATATACTTTTAGCACTGTAAACAAAATAAGCATACACAATTCATAAAATACACACACATGTTGAAGATATTTTCGAAACTAAACCTAAAATTGGCTACAAATGATAAAGCAACACGTGCATACATTTCAGAAACAAACACACTCAAGCGTAAACGAGGTAAGAACAAATACATTTGCCTGTTTAAGAATTAGAAAGAAACACATTTGAATATAAATTTCCAAAACTGAAAAAAGAGAACTAACTAACACATTAGAATTGAATTCGTCTTAGTTGGCTTAGAGCGTCGCCCATGTCAGCGTAGTATTTGTCATAGTTGAGTTCGAACCTGTCAAGTTCCTCATAGTTTACTTTAGCAACATACCATCACTGCTCGTCTTGTATTAGTTTAAGGATATGATTTGAACATAATTATATAGAAAATGATATCATTACAACCAAACATGCAATTAGGTAACACAAGACGTAATTAAAACTCGCAGAAACCCTACCAGCATTTTGTGTCGTTTTCACAGCAGTAGTAACCCTCGTCACAATACGTGAAGGTGGAACCGTAAACATTGCATACATCTCGACCAGTGACATCAGTTACTGAAACAACAACATACTGTTATTAAAAAAAGCACTTAATGCAAATCAGAAAGTCAACTGTTATGATACCATTGTTTTACAACTTGACGAAATCCGGTAAGATGTGAAAGTTGATGTGGTTTTAGTAGTGGGTGCTCAAAAATGTCTCCCTTTGTGACATTTGATTGTACATGTTTTGTTGCGTATAATTGTGGCATTACTTTGAGCAAGTTAGTGATTTTTGTGGGACTTGTCAATAAACGTGATTTTCATTGAATCAACATACAACCAAAAGCAGGGTGTCCTAATACCAAAAGCAGGGTGTCCTTATACCAAAAGCTTAAATCATAGGCAGCCATGTTCAACGGGTTAGCTCTAGCAGGAAGTGGGTCGTTGTAGAAATGATTTGATAGACTGGCTTAACATAGAACTACCTAAAACAGTTGATTGACATATCTTTTGTTTGAACTGGGATTATCCAGTTTATAGCATTCACAACTTTGTTTGAACATGCTATCTTAACGTTAGTTGGTTTAGTTGATACCTATAGTAAAGGTATGCCATACAATTACAAACAGTTTTGATATACGTGTATTTATACTTCTGGCATCTACAAGCTGTTCCTTATAGAGGATATTGAACTTCGTGTATCTTTCCAATGAGGTTTTCCTTGTAATATCTTTGGCTAGTGATTTTGTTCAATATTATGGTATACCTGGCGAATCCCCGGACAATAAACCTTAATGACGTTAAACGTTGGCTTTAAATGCAATATGTAGTATTGTCCACACGATGGTTAAATATAGTCGCTGACCAAGGACTACAAACCAATAAATGGATAGTTTGAACAGCAATAAATCGAACCCCAAAATGTGTAAGGCTTGGTATACATGTGTATTTATAGCGAGAAGACGGCCATATTTATAAGCTTTCATGTTTACTTTTGTTTGTAAGGTAAATGGGGGTAGTAGCCAGCAACGTTTGTGTGTGTATAGAATGCAGCAATTATCGTACGAGAACATTTGACTATAAAAAAAGTCGTTTGAAATATACAACGTATTTTAGGTACATATTCCGAGAGGACTTGTCTTGAGAATCAATTGATTTAGACAAACTTACAACATGTATCAAAAGGTCTTCAGTTAATGGTAACATACACTTTTAAACCGTTATTTAAAAATTATGTACGTAACGTTAAGCATGTACTTTTGTTTTCAAAAACTAAATATGTCTTTACGTAATGTTCTAGATGTCTGTTTTTCGTACGAAAACCTGACGGTAAATATTTAATGTGTTCTCTTTTTAATCGTTAAATAAAGAAGACTTACGTTCGTTGTTCTTTTAAAATCAAGCTAGTTTGCTAAGTAACTTAAACACCTAGATCATTATACATGTAGTTTCAAGTACAACGAGTTTACCTCTGTAAATACATACATGTAAGTCATTAACACACTTCAGATAAGACTCATGTTTTCTGTGAGCTTTCGAATATCACATTTTATTATTTGATGCGTATAACTAAGTGACAATTTAACAGACGTACAAGGACTTTCAACGGTTATAAAACTTTCGTCGGACATACATTTACAGGAAAAAAGTAGTGACAAAGATAAACATAAATAGGAAATTCAATAACATAATAAATGTATAATTACATGTACACGTCTGTATAATTGAACAACGTATGACTAAAATAATAACATAGAGATAGAAGTAATAAGAATAATTACCAAGACAAAGTAAGAGTCCAACACTTATATAGATTAAATCCGTAGCCATATTATTCTTTCTCCACGTTTAATCCACACAAAAATGGTCTCGAATACCCGAACTATGGAGTATTTAAACGCGTGTCTTCGGGGTTTAAATTGAACTTGTATATATGTACATGTTACAGTAAGTTATGTGGGATATAACGGTTTTACATGGGATTAATTATTGTTGGGGGCATTTCAGTGGATATAAGTTTGAAAGGATTATGACAGTCTATAATTCAATAATGAAAAAATGACCAGCTGTTTATTACACCCGAGATTATGTGCAACACATGACCAACCTGTATTAGGGGGTAAGTTGTATAGACAAAACGTAGATAGAATAAAATGAAATGTAGATACTCGTAGATACGTTTTCTCTCAACATTTAGGCATATCGGCCATTATTGTTAATGTCACAATCGTCACCCGTCCTCGTCTATGGTTGGGTTATCATATTCCTTTAATTATTATTTGTCATCGCAGTAAACATGCATTTGTATAGTATTGACTCTTTAATAACTTGTGATTCTTACTTTGAGGTAAATTGTATCTTTTGTTATAGATATGCAATTTGCCTACAATAGCTTCATATATTGACATTTATTTAATGCAAGTTAGTACCATTTGCTGCAACTTTTAAAATCTGATTTTTTACCTAAAAAATAGGAATCACGTATACAACTTACCTCATACATATTTTACACGAGGTCAAAAGTAAAACCATGTCAGGACTCGCCACATACTTGAGAACCGACTTTCAAAATATTGTTTGGACCCATAAATAACTCACAGAGCCGAATAAAGCCATATTAAAGAAAATACCTTTATATGAATACTCACAATAAACACGGATGTATGCCGTGTCATAATTCATTTTAGGTGTGTAGAAATACAAGGTATACAGCCATAGTCTGTTTTAAGCACTTCCATTATGATCACTTATTTACAGCCGAAAACTAGGCAAATGAGAGTATAAAGTATATGTCTCAAACGCAGGCCTGCCATTTCTCAGGCATCGTGCCGGACATCACCGGCATTTCAATTTAATTACCGGCATTGATGACAATTTTGCCGGCAATTACGTAAAAATACAAGCAGACTTCATATTTTGAAATGTACGCCTATAACTGTAACCAAAAGACGTACACTACTTGGAATGTACCCTCTTATTAGTGTGTAATCCTAGCCTGGGGCTATTTACCTGGACACTCAGTGTATACAGCAGACCAGTTACGACTGAGTGGGTTGTACATTGAGACACATGTGCAGCATGTCGACCTTTTAAGCAAAGGTTAGAGGTCAATGTGAAAGACTGATAAGTTTGGAATCAATGAGTATACTTATACTTAAATTTGATTTAAAAAATAGTTGATTGTTTTATATTTTAGTTTATTTCATAAACTTAATCATTAATAGTTCTTTTCTGTCTATTATTTAAGATTGTCTAAAACATTGTCTAAAACATTGATTAGAAAGGTTAGGCAATATTTGTGCATACATTTGTTTAAATATTCTTATAAATTTGTTCATCTTGTTATCTATTACCTAAGGTAAGCTGATAGTAATGAATATATCGTAAACTAATCAAACAAATATATTATTATTAAATGTATTAACATCAAACTTGAATGAAAATCAGGTTGTCTAACTGGTGATATTGTGTAATACATCAATGAATACGTATAACAGGTCTGAAATAACTGACTGCTACTCGCTTTTAAGAAATCTATTAATGAAATGTAGTGAACACAAACAATATATACTGAAAGTTGATCTATTTGAAAGCAATTTAAGGAACATATAGAATAACAGGCTGACTGTAGCTGACTGAAATTCTTTTTATAGAGCAATGTGCAACACCTTTCACGCAACCAAGGCCCAGACCAAGCACTGCAGGCGTATGCAAATATAACTCAGGTTAAAGTTCAACTATCCAAAAGGTCAGTCTATTACCATCATCTGAATGCATATACGATAAACCACATGAAAAAAAGGGAATTGAAAAAAAAAAGAAGATAGATATATATCTGAAATTGCAGGAGATGCTTTCTTTTTTAGTCTACTTAAAAAAAAATCTCTATGGAGCACAATCACGCACCTTATTCAGGAGGGGTACACACCACCCATACTCATGGACCCCATCAACGTTTTGCGCCTCGAACTATCAAAAAACAAAATCTCAGGCATTTGAAACAAAATATTATGGTCACCCTGCAAACGGGAATTAAATTGGTACTTGTCCTTTTGGAAAACTGCTGGGATAACCAACTTGCTCGGACTCCCCCTTTATACTTGCACCTTTAAAGTAGAGTCCTGCATGGCTTAATAATATGGTCATTGGCAATTAATTTGCGGACATGCCAATAAATATTTTGAGTTTGAGTTGAGTTTGAATATATTCGTGGGATATTTTTTCACTGCGGTGACAAGGAGGATGTCCAGCCACACTATTTCACCGACATCTATCTATCTTCCAATGATGTCAAACCCCAGCTGGGGACCTACACATATGCGCGTCAAGCTGCATGAATATTAGTACAGATAAAAATAAAGAATGGGGATGTAACCAATATACATCGACTAAAAATAAAATAAGTGAGAATACAGGTTAGGTTTAAAAGTAAAAGTATGGTGATTTTCTATGGTGAGACGTGGCCAACAGGCCACCGTTTCGAGAGGGAGGTTGTTCCAGTGAGAAAGAATATCCTCAAGGTAGGATTGATAAGAAAGTTTGATGGACTTTCTGAATAGGTGCTTGAGGTCAAGAAACTTTTTTCAATCAGCAGGTTTACCTGATTTCCAATGTTTCTGAAAAGCTCTGTCTCTTTGTCTAGCAATCCGTTTGAGTTTTTAGTTGACCCAAGGGAGATTATTTCTTGTGCTAGAGAGTTGCGATGGGATGAATTTGTTTGTGAGAGAAGTTAGTGTAGAATGAAGGTCATCCCATATAGCTGTACTGCATTGAGGGAGGTATCTGTACATATACAGATATGTATACATATCTCTGAGGTAGGAGTATTTTCCACTGTCAAGCATGTCCTGATCAGATGGTAGGCTTCTAGTGCCTGATTCATTCCATCCCAGTTTGCCTTCCTGTATGGGGATATAGACCGTGGTTTCTGAAAAAGAATTTTTGCAGAGGTATCGACTTGGATTTGTACAATGTCATGATCACTTATACCCGGAACTCGTTGCACAAGAGTCGGATGTGTGGCGACATCGGTGGCGACGACAGCAACAGCAGCATTCATCAACACCATCGTCTACAGTCGTAACTTTGACTGGACATATTTATCGCGCTATACATATGATAAGTATGTGTTTCAACTTGCGTTTGAATAAAATATAGACGATAACGATAGGGAAGTCGAGAAGAGTTTATGCAGCATCCAAAATATTTTGTTAATATTTATAGAAAAAGGTAGATGTTCACCGTATTGCAGACAAAGACAGTATTAATTTAAATTTGATGTATTTATTTGTTACACAATAAGTACTCACTGTGTTTATGAATACCACAAAATCAACTGATGTACGCATTGCAGTGGTATTTACAAGTGGACTGAAATTTCGGACACAGAATTTCGGACATTGTTTACTTTTCTTTCTTAATTGTAAATGACCTCACCTTTGTTAGGGTCGGAATCTTAATCAATACATTTTTGATATTATGTTTTCAATTTTATTTCAGGATGGAGAGTCAGATAGACTACAAACAAAAATATAAAGTCCTGAAGAAGAAACTGAAGTTCCTTGTTTATGTGAGTTTTCAAGTTGATTGAAAAGCATATTTCGTTAATCTTAATACACAATTATTTTCGTTTTATTGTGAAAAAAGCAAGTCTGGTTATTTATATCAAGCTGAACTCATTCCTAAAATTTAACAGTCCTGAGCAATAAGGGTACTCCAGGTTAGTTCTTCAAAGAAAACCCTTCGCATTTGAGCTATTTTTCTGTTTCTATAGATTCTATAACATAGATTCTAATATTTGACCTGTTTAACCTTGTACACAAAATGGCTACAGTCATGCTGCAGTGTAAACAAGCCAATTTAATGCAGTCGCTCACTGAATTAGAAGGTGAAAGTGATCATGTATGATAAAGTTTATGTTAATAATAGTTTATTTTAGTTTGGCAGTGATTGATTTGTACAGATGTTGCATTAATTTGGTTTCACAATTCAACTGGCCTTGCTACGTGTTTTTAACGTAAAAATGAAGAACATTGCATTTGACACATCAAAAGTTATCACAAATGCATGATTTTCCATGAAGAACTAGCTCCAGGTAAAAACAGGAGCCGTAATTCACTAATTGGATTTTAACTCACACCTGACAGGCATCCACCTATTATGCAATTTGAAAAGCTTATTTTGTGGTTCAGACATGTGACCCTTTCTTCCAGTTAGCCAATACAGTGATGCATTTTCCTTTTTGTCATATAGTGTTAAAAAAGCTTTGAGATAAATGTTTCAAAATGTTCATTGATGCTGTTTGTCAACTGTAAACATGATTTTCTGTAAGTAAAAGATGCATACACAAATGTAAAAGTAGCTGTAGTCAGTGTTTTTTTTACTGACATATTTTTGAATGCTTGACCTTGTCTTTTATGTTAACAGGAACAAGAATGCTTTTTAGAAGAGCTAAGAAAAGCACAGAGGCGTTTACTTAAAGTGTCCAGGGATAGAAGGTAAGCACCAAATTGAGCGGTAAACATGTGTCTCTTAGGTTTTTATAGTCCTAAAACTGAGCAAATTCTCCCTCAAAGCTTTTTTGTCTGTTATGGTAATCTTTGTTTTGAATTTATATTTTCTTAAGATACGGAATTCACTTAAAGGGCATGACAATCCCTAATGTCCTGCTGTCTGTCACATGGTTTTAGCTGCTGGACAGGTGCTAATTTTTATATCTGCAGTTTTCTTATTTGTACCCATATCCTAATACGAGAGTCAAAGTGTTTTGTTTGGTGTTATAACTTATATTACTATTTGAGTTGAGGTCATGTAAGATTTAGACATCCAGATTATTTTCTTTAATTGAATCTTTATTTTTATGATGAATTGAACTGTTTTATCTGTTTGACTTCATTAACTGTTTATTTTCTCTATTGCAGTTTTCTGTTAGATAGATTATTACAATATGAGAAGCTGGACGATTCATCGGGTGACTCAGATCTTACAGCCTCCAGTGACAGTGAATCAGAATCTTTTAAAACAGAAACTACTTCAGGGAAACGGTACATAACTCTTATTGTGAATCAAATTTTCATTATATCCCCACCTAGTGAAATTATACTGGAGTCACAAGACAGTCGGGCATGTGATTGATCTATTGGTAAACGTTCGTGACTCTTTAACGCCTTCCACAGTTTTCAAGTCTTCTAAATTAAACTTACTACATGTGATCCTAGTGAATTGTAGATGTGCATAACACAGTACATTTTTTGTATTCATAAGGCCCAGTCCAGATTTGTTTGTGTGTGTTGCTGTTTTTAAATTCTTATTGAAACATAATGCCTTATTTTCTGGGACAAAGCAGAGTTTAAAATATTAATAGTATTCCATGATAGCTCTAGTTAAATCATAGTAGAAAAAGAGCATGATAGGAATATTTAATTTCTGACACAAATGAACCTATCCATTTGTGACAGATTCATCATTTTGTACATTATTCTAATTTCTATTGAAAATTAGATTCATATGTTTTCAATAGCTCATGAGCCCGATGGTATCTTTAAAGTTTAATTCAAGTATTAAGACAAGTTTTCTGTAACCACAACAAATCCACGCTACTCATAAAAAAGTAATTGATAATTGTTAGCATAACAAACAAGTATCACATACTTACTGCTTAGGTAAAGTTTTTTAGTAAAAAACCGGTCCGTTTCCATGGCAACTGGGTTGTTAGTTTTTTTTTAAATTGGTTTCCATGCTAACCTTTGAAATTTCAGGAAGAAAGGATTACCTGCAGGGTTTGATCCATCAGCAGTGCTAGGAGGAATGGGATTCACAGCTATAGCTCAGGTAACAAAAACATGGTGCTCAGGTAACAAAAACATGGCGCTCAGGTATCAAAAACATGGTGCTCAGGTAACACAAACATGGCGCTCAGGTAACAAAAACATGGTGCTCAGGTAACCAAAAACATGGCGCTCAGGTAACAAAAACATGGCGCTCAGGTAACAAAAACATGGTGCTCAGGTAACACAAACATGGCCCTCAGGTAACAAAAACATGGCGCTCAGGTAACAAAAACATGGTGCTCAGGTAACACAAATATGGTGCTCAGGTAACAAAAATATGGTGCTCAGGTAACACAAACATGGCGCTCATGTAACAAAAGCATGGTGCTCAGGTAACAAAGAACATAATACTCAGGTAACAAAGACATGGCGCTCAGGTAACACAAACATGGTACTCAGGTAACAAAAATATGGTGCTCAGGTAACACAAACATGGCGCTCAGGTAACACAAACATGGTGCTCAGGTAACACAAACATGGTCCTCAGGTAACAAAAACATGGTGATCGCTTTCAGAGAATTTGATTTACGGTAGATGAAATATGCTAATGTAACCTTTCAGTCTCTGTTCTTCAACATCTGTAAAGAAATACTTGTTTTGTGAAACCTTTGAAATCTGAATTTGCACAAACTTAAAAGTTTTGAAATTCAGATTGAACACTGCTGTAATCTGGAGGAAAAAAATGTAGTTAGCAGAAACAAATGTGGAAACTTATTTGAGCTTTGACTTCCACATAATCTTTCATATGTAACATCATTATCAAAGTGTTGTTGAATTCTTTATGGCATCTTTAGTAAAAAAGTTGATGAAATAACCTCTAGACTTGTTATTGTATGTTTCAATTTTTCCAGGGATCACCTAAGAAAAAGGCAAAAACAGGTGTGAAGAAAAAACCAGGTGAGCATAAAAAATGATAATGATTTTTATTTGACCTATGACTTAAAGACTCACTATTCCACAAATCAGCTAAATCTATGGTATTCAAGAAAATATATTACCAGAAAAATCAGGGTTTAATCCCCAGTCAAGGATCGAATCACACCAAACACGTTATAAAAATGCTACCAGTAGTTTCCTTGTTTAGCACTCGACATTAAAAATTCAAACAGAGAGAGAATGTTTCTGTTTACTTTTGAGAAGTTACCGTTAAAACTTAAATCATCTCCAATCAATTTAACACTTTAAACAAAACGTTGACACAGGAAACGATTTTAAAGTCAGTTAAAATACTAAGGAATAATACTATTAAGTTTCAAAATTGTTTTCATGACAAAGTTTAGTTAATGCATTTGACCAACAGTATACTCTCCCTTTAGCATCACATCTCTTAATTTTTAATTCAGGTATTGTGTAGAAATACATTGTATTACATTATTAATTACATGTGTATATATTACAATAAACTCTTGAATTGTTCTTCCCACAGCTAAGAAACAGTCAGTAGCAGCTAGTCAGATGTCGAGAGCAGAAGTGGAGAGACACCTAGAATCTAAACAGGAAATGTTTGGAATAGAGAAAACACCAGCTTTTTTACCCTCAGAAATATTCAGCAATGATAACTCAAACTTAGACAGGTAGGTTTTTTGTGGACACTCTTATCAGAGAGTTTGTATGATTAATAGTGACTTGACAGAATTTCTGGTAATCAAATTATGAGGTTTAACTATTTAAATAAATTTGAATAAAGAGGTGACATGGCGCAGTGGGTAGTGCGTCTGACTGGTGGAGGGTGGATACCTGTCAGTTGTGACTTTGAGCCCCATCAAAGGCCCCCGTTTTTCCCTTGAGCAAGAAATTGCTTAGTACTGGTTGGTTCCAGGAACGGATTCAAGCGTGATTTACATAAGCAAACAATTGCTCGTTTCACAATCAAACTAAAATAGATAGTATAAACTAACTATTTAAATACATGTATTTGTTGTAACACCAATATTACTATTGAATTGTTATACTTTTTTATCACACATCCGGCCTGATTTCTTGACTCGGCTAAACCACAAATTCAAATAAGATTTTCAAGTACCTGATCAATTCTATGATTTAATATATTTTGGAATCGATAAATTTAAATACGGTACCCACGGAAATAAAAGGTTATTACACAGAAAACAAGTGAAGTCTTTTTAAAATTGTTGAACTAGTGGGTTGAGGTATTTAATGCCCTTGTGGAGGTCATTTGTTAGCTATAGAGATGTTGTAAACTATGTAACACAAACATTGTTCGTTTCTACATATTTTAGCCATCATAATTCACATCCTCTCTATATTTCAGTGATGTGATGTTAGAGATAAAGGATGAGGATGATGAGGATCTGATTATTGATACACAGTGACATCTCCAGATTATAGCAACAATGATGAATGATATGAACAGTGCAACTGGTTTATAACAAACATGGCTGGTACCTGTAGCAACACTTCTGTTACAATGAACTGTTTATCCGTGTCCCAGTCATTGATTTTGTACAAAAGTGTGCTCAGGCGTTACAAACAGGCAATTAGTTTCTAGGGCCCACAATATGGTTGTTATAATTGAGTTCTAAATTCTACTGTGTAAGGTAGTGTCCTCAATATCTGTGTTAAGGATTACTGCAGGACAGGTACGATTGAAGAAATTTAGTCTTCGATTGAACAAACTAAGATGCTTTCATTCTAAGAGATGCTTTCATTTTAAGAGATGCTTTCATTCTAAGAGATGCTTTCATTTTAAGAGATGCTTTCATTCTAAGAGATGCTTTCATTTTAAGAGATGCT
>ENA-OREC01000255-OREC01000255.1-marine-metagenome-genome-assembly--contig:-NODE-255-length-18141-cov-13.910706_pt1 | contig 18141 bp, 4 predicted proteins | sample MGYA00248626_ERZ508543 | MGnify/ENA primary metagenome ERZ508543 (study PRJEB26211, sample SAMN05518279) | marine metagenome | isolation source: Puget Sound, Washington, USA | host: Bankia setacea...
CTCAAATGTTAAATTTGTATCCAAGTATTATGAAGTCGTGAGAAAGGTAAACAGTTTATAATAGCATTTACTGAAGCATCAAACTTATGTATGTACTAATACGCTATTCAACGAATCGGGCTATATGTGTTGTAATTATTTGTCCTATATATCACACTGGTAGATTAAACCACAGCTATGCCCTGATGCTGTACCTTTTGATATATGGCTTTAGTACAATAGTTCATGGGAAGGAAATGATAATGCTGAATCTACCTGGACTTTTTTCAACACAATGAAACAGCTCGTTTTTCGTTTTCGACTAACTGAAGATCTACATGCATTCTTTGTGAAACATGTGAATGATTTGTGAATGTGTTTTTTGGAGGAAATGAAATAGAGTTAAAGTGGTGAGCTATTTCAGTCTTGGAACGTGGAAACGTGTCTTCAGAAGGCTGTGGATTACATATATATATATAGAGGTGCTTTTGGAATAAGTCTACTCTGTGCAAATATAGACTTATATGGTATACAAATGTGTATATTTGTATATAGTTTGTGTTGTTTTTTTATGGATATAAGCTCAGATTTTGTTGATAGTGACACTTACCTGGGGTCAATTTGGTAGTCTACGGTGAGATTAGAGTAGATAATTCAACCTTTACTTGTTTTATCCAGTGTTGTATGCAGGGTTTTATATCCTCCTCTCTTCTATCCTCAGTGAGTTAAGGGTCACAAGGGACTTATAAGGGACTAGAGTTTAGGGTGCTGGTGGGAGGGACAGGGAAAGGTTTATTATTCCTTTAACATAGACAGAGTAATACAAGCGTTGAATGTGATAGGGTTCTAAGTGCTCTTGAATATAGAGGCAGTTACAACCCTTTCACATTCACCCCTCACATTGACTGTAACTGGGTACAATATATCATGACTGGAATATGTTTCATTCTTTATAGCTGTTACCTGTATGAACTAGATGATCAAGTGATGAAAGCAAAAATGTGCTAAGTGCTATTGAATATATTAGCAGATACAATCCTTTTGCAATACCCTTTGCATTGTTAGTTTTTATAATAACCACATTAATGTACCAAGGTTCTCGTTAACAGCCCTTCTTGAACATTTCTCTGGGTTTTTTATATAGATTATTAAGATACTGAGTTGTTCTACTCCTCCTAGTTCCTACTGACTATTGGATTGTAAGATACTCTAACCACAGTGTATATTTCAGTCATACTATTTTTGTTCTATATACATGTATGATATAATTATATAGTGCATTGCTCAAATAGTTCATTAATTGGGTTTGTAGACTATTAACCCATTACAGATCAAAGTGGCATCTGTATTGACGTTAGCAGACCCGGTCGTTTAATTCATATTTCATCTATTGATTCTTAGCCAATAAAACCAACATTGAATATCAAAACTTTATACTGTCAAAGTGTACGAGAGTAATACTGCAATAAAACGTTTTGTGAATAAACTGTCATGTTAAAAGGCACCCATTAAGTTGGTCAACGTTTTCTCGGTTTCTCGTACCCCAGCAATAGGAAGTATTCATATCACGGACAATGGGAATTTTATATGGACTAAACAGACAATAGAAGTGCATGAAAGAAAGGCAAAGGGAGATATATTGTGACCAGGAGTATTAGGTTGCTTTAATAGTCGGAGATTCAATGGAAAGCTTGTTTGGATCCATGGAAAATGATAGTGTGTTCAAGTTACGAATACCTATGTGTCAAAGACGAAAATTATTAGAGAAGAATACATTGTAGTTTAAAAGGTGGTGTGAACTCTCGAGAGATCAACATAATACATATTTTAGATATCTATATTTTAAAATTTTACAGTTGTAGATCCGCGAAGTGTAATTAATGTGAAAATCTTGTGAATGTTTATGAGAACAAATGAAACTACATGACATGTAGAAAAATGGTAAACTTTTAAATCATAAATAAAGACTTGTGATGCATAGCAAACTTATCATTAATTTATGGCAATGAAAATAAGTTGACTATTAGCAGTTTTTAGTTTGTTTCTCCATCTTTGCAGTATTTCAATGTTTGGTTTTCTATGGTAACTGATTCAATGTAGTGTTTATGGATACTGTGACATCGTGTGGGTGTTGTAAATATTCAGGTAGTCGTGGGAACTAACTGTTTCAACTGTTTTATTTGATGAGCAACATGGCTTTTTATGTTTAGTGAACCAGGATAATTTATAGTGATATTTGTACGCACCTTATACCACCTTATACCCTTCTATTGAAAGTCTTGTCATTTTATAGGTCATATAATTAACCATTACAAATACAATATCTGTGGCTGAAACATTTAACAACTGGAAATATAGTCAAACAATATTATGTTAAATTTTTAGATCTCATACAAAAATGTCTAAGTTGCAGCTAAATGTTTGCTTGACTTTAATCTTTCTGTTATGCATATAAATGTTAAGAAGTTCAAATCAAAGACCATATAATTCAGTTAATTTGATGGTAAACATTTCAGAAGTTGGTCAAGAACCCTTGAATATAAAGAAATCCATGTATATGTTAAATTTTGATACATTACATAACCTTAATAGCGAGTTTATGTGCCCGTCTGCAACATATCTCTAGTAGGAAAGGATTTGAAGATTTGTAAATATCTTTCAAGTGCTCTTACTGTCAAACTTTGTATCGATACATCAAATTGAAACTACTGAAACTCTTTGAGGTTTATATTTTGAAGTATTCTGCATTCCTTGCTCGTCTAATAAAATACTGACTTAAAGAATGTGATATTATGATACTATGTGTTGCTTTATAACAAAAATGTTCTGTGTTAATGATAAATGCTACATTTTTTGGTATGAAGTCTTGTTATGGATATAGGAATTTTATAAATATAATATGAAAACTGAGCTAACTAGACACCAAATTGACAAGCATTGAGACCAGTTTTGCTTGCAGAAATTTATAAATATTAGTAAACAGTAAAAAATGTCAGAGTGATCCAAGTCAAAGCTCGGGCCAGGTCATGTTATGTAAACCAATCTCTTATCTTTAATCTTCCTATTGTGTCATTTGTGTATTTATCTTCTTATTGATTTAAAAGATAACGGAATTTTGCTGATTATCATTACAGTCCAATAATACATGTACATTACCTGTATTGGTATTGAAATTGATTTGTTCTATATTTTTGCCATATTGTATATTGTGTTTTACTGAAACTGTTGTTATAATACTAAGATTAACACAGATCAAGTTAGATGAGGCGTGATAAATACCAGCTATGTTCTGTACTTATAGTTAATTTTGACTTAATGACATAATTTCTAAGGCAGTGTTTAAATTGTTTTATCTTTATCAAGGTCACAACAAAACATGGACAAATTAAATATGTGATAAAAGTCAAGGGAATATAAAACGTGGTTTGATTGCTTTGAATATTGAACCTTACCTTAAACCTGGTTGCAGCTGGTGCCTGAAATGAGTCTGTTTCTATTAATAACTTGGTCACATGACTTGTAGAAGCTTGTCACATGACTAAGTTCCATCTGTCACCACACCTTTCCTTGTTTGCCAATCAATTATCCATTTAACATCAATGTGTGTAGAATTTGGGAAGAAAGAAAACCAGTAATATAAACATTAACTTTATGGTAGCCCCTACAGAATAGAGCAAGGCGATTATTGATAAACTTTTGCAGATAAGGTTCAAGTACAGACTGGTTATAGCGACTTGTCAACAATACCTCAGAATTGTGTTCTCAGTTTGTCAGGTGTTTGCATTAAGGAGACACTAACAAAGACTGGACAATTGTGAGATTAAAACAGATTAGGTTTGAATATTAACTGCGACTTCCCAACACTGACGGGCTGAAAGTTACTCTACAGTGTCTTGGATATTTGTGTGCTTTATTCGTGGGATATACTGAAAATAGGTAAAATTGGAAAGATGACAGTTGCAGCTGCTGTTCAGGTCTCACTACTGAATATCTAATAGCTAATAATAGAACATGGTTGAGTCAGAAAATAATTCTGCTATTTTTGTCTAATTTCTATTTGTTTCTATGTTTTAAAGAATAGGTAGAATTCGAATTGATCATAGAGGACTGTTTATTTGAGTTATAATCTTATCAGTATTTGTTTACTTGCTGCTGTATTAGATTTAATCCTTTTAAATTAAGAAAGATATTGATTGGAAGTGAAATAGAAAACAACGTGTACAATGTCAATACATTGATTATTTTAATGAGATATTTGCCATTCTCTACCCAGAAATGTAATGTGTAGTGTAAATATGTATTGCTTTTAATGTGTTATGAGATAAAATATACATTATATGATTTTCGAAATATTTACAATATGCAAATGTATGTTCAATTTTGGATTAACTTATATATGTTTTGGCTATGTGGACAATAGACTGAACCGGTAACACAAAGTATTTTATTTTTGTAAACCATTGAATAAGCAATGATACATTGATGCGGAACTTTTCATCATCATTTTTTGTCATAATCTTTTTCTCAATGATTGTAATATATGCTGTCTGATCTTGAGCTTTTATTGTCGTTTGAACATTATTTTGAATCAGTCAAACAGCATGTTGTGTTTCATTTTGGGTTTGTTCTTGATACATGGATCATTAATCGTTGATAGAAATTTAATGACATAACTTTTTCTATATATTGAGTACCTGGAAATGTATTGTGTGTATGTTTTGTGTGTTCAATGTACAGTGAACAGTAACTTATGTTTTCTGTAAGAGCTTCATTAATCAATATATTCGTGCCATCGTTATTGTTTCGTTAGCGACCAGTTATGAATCATGGTTGACACAGAATGCTCCAAATAATGTTTGTATTATTAGCTCAAATACAACTTGTGTCAGTGTCAAACATATATTTTCCATTTTGGTGACTATGTAAGGTGTAGGCATAATGTATGTTAACAGACAGTTTGGTGACCATGTTTGTTAGAGGTTGTTTCAGGATCGTTTTGTTTATTTTTTTATGTGTGCAATGTTTGTGTGCGTATTAATTCTTTTGTGGCTGTTTCCATTCATAATAACACAACTGAAGGACAAATATTGGCCCCTTGATTGTTATTTTGGGACCATCAAGTGCCTTGGTACAAACAGTGATGTAGGTTGAAAACTCAAGATTGACAAGAATCAGTGGTTGCTTTTGGTTTGATATGTTTTATTTCTAGTTTTCCCTTCAATAATATGTCATCCTCAGTTTCACTCACTCTTAGCTTTTATGAGAGAGAAACTTATATGGGAAAGTTAACATTAATCTAATATCAATCAGAAGGTATGATTAGGTAATGCAATTGTCAGTCATGCTTCACTTTTTCTGATCCTTTGACTTAAGTGTTTACATTTTATGTTCATCATATACACTTAATACAATTATGTTTATTATTTTGTATCTTTGTCAAGGTTTAATACTTATACTGAAGCTAAATCTTATCGCGACTTTTTGAATCTTGTAAATATTAAAATAATGTTCAACTAGTAACTGGCAACCAACAACTTGTCCATGCTTAGAGAGGATGTGCTAAGGTGAATAATATTTACCAATTTAAACTCAGCTACTTAATCACACACATACAGTACCTTGATAGTTTTACTGGATGACAAGTTGCTACCTATGGTTATGTCTTGGTTAAAGTATTTCATTGATTGGCTTAAAGGAATAAATTGAAACTGTAACTGAGCAAATGTAAACACAAATATTTACTTCTGTGTTCAAATATCTCATCTCAATTTGGTTTAAAGACTGTTTTTTCACATCCTACATACAGGAATGGTGATCATATATTACTCTCCATTGAGTGAAAAAAATCTATTTATTTTTCTCCCTTCCTTTTAAAGTCATCTTTTATTTCCTTGTATTGATCTGCTTATCTAAGGTCTTACCTTTTCGTTCTATTTTAATTCATCTTTTGGCGATCTTTTCAAAGGTTTCAAAGTATGGCTTAATGTATGGAAGACTATCTCTGATTTCAGTCATAAATTATTTAATGATGAGACATTCGTCCACTTGAATCAAACTTTACCGTTAACCAATAAAATGTACATGAGGTGGCAGGAGATCCTAGGCACATATTGAACAGTTCAGTTACATGTATTGATTTATAATGGCAGCAAGTAGAAAACAATGACAATGACATAAGAGCTATATAGGTCGGTGTTTTAGACTATCAGGTCGGTGTTTTAGACTATCAGGTAATACAGTGTATACATAAATGTCTGAATGGGGGTAAATTCCAAGTTGGTCTTTCTTAAAACACAAAATAATGATTTGAGTACATGTACAGTCATACAGTGTGACTCTATAGGATGAAGCTTGCATGGTAAAGGTAGCTGTATGAGTCTGGGAAATAACAAAGACAGAGAGGTATATTCAGTTTGTTCAAAAGCAAGAAAAATATATTAGCACATTATACTTCTCAAGGCAATAATTAATGTCAAATACAAATACACCTGCTTGTTTGCCAAAGGAATGATTTATATATTTTTGTATAAGACTTTTATGTTTTGGTTGCATATAAACAGTTTCTTATGTAAAGTAACAAACACATATTTACAACAAAGCTTGTTTTAATCACCTTGCAGGTTTCTGTCCAAAAAAATAACATTACCATTTGAAGACTTCTATGTTTGCTCAGGTCTAATTTGACCTCCTTTAATAAGTTGTTAGTACAGTAAGGGAGGTAACTAATGTCAGCATTAAATTGGGCTTACACAGTTACTTTCCTTTATCATGTAAACTTTATGAGCAATAACATAATCTGTCATCCAGCCATTTCAAAATAGTGTTGAATTAATATGTGAGACGCCCTTAAAGTAGATCATAATCAATTGTCTTATTTTACGTCTGACTCATAAATGGGCTGAAATATTATCTTGTTGACATCGAGAAATGCGTAGAAAAGACATGGACAATTTTACCTGTGTGTCATTGAGTTACTAAACAGCTGTTGTGCTACATATTGATCTGCAGTTGGTGAAACATTGGAAAACACTAGAAACCACTTCATGTCTAGTTGCTAGGGGTCTTACTCATAAAGTCCAAACTATAAACAACATAAACCTTTCATTTCAACAGTGTTGCCAATATGTTGTTGTGGCTGTTGGTAGAAATAATTATAGAGAAATAAAACTAACCCTAAGCCTGATTGATCTATTGGAAAATCTGCTGATGAAATTGAAAATGTATTACAAGGTAGATCTATATATTTCTCACAGGAGGCATTTAGTAAGCTAGGTTGGCCATAAACTACAATGTCTGAACGGGGCTTTATTGATTGGGACGGTGTAAAAATGTTGTTTGTTCTGTACCTACAAGTAATCTAACTTTTAGACTTCGCTTTTTAATTTGATGCCACTGACCTTTGAAGGCATGAATGTAAGGAGATGATAAAACGTTAGGACTGTTGGTGTGATGGATCCAAGCTCCTCAAGGCCAATTGTGTTTGTTCGTTGGTGGTGGGCAATACTATTAAATAAATAGATATCAGTTGAAATGATCAACAAATGGTTTTCAATGCTAATCGATACAAACACTTTCGATACAAAAGCGTTCAATTCTACTGCAATAAAGTTATACCAAACTCTTCTGTGGTCCAGATAGATATGTTCAATTTAGAAGTGTAATGCCTTAGAAGAGGTGTCTCCTAAGAAAGGACATATTCAAAGGTGGTTGTCTCAGGGATTTAAATTTACTGTGCTATGGGTTGTTTAAATTAGGGTCGTTGCAGCCCTCTGACAACCTAATGTTAGTATATCATCTTAAGTTGACAGGACATTAAATTGGTTTGAAAGATGGAAGCAAGATTTATTACAGTTTAAAGTTGATGCAGAAACAGTTCCTCATCTATACGTTTACTGCATGGAGAAGACAATCAGTGTATAAAGTTTTTTGCTGAAGTTTAAACTACTTACTAGTGCAACCATCAATCTACTCACGTCTACTTTTTTTTAGAGAAATGACAAGCTTACATTATAGGTGCCTACTAGTTTATGCTAAGTACTATTGTGTATGCATTCATATGCAATTAACGTATACAATAAACTAATGATTTGTCTGATAGCCCATGCATTAACAACCAGTACAGAATCTTAATCATCACTAGGTTTATTATGATGTGAAACAATTGCTTCCCCCCCATATCACCATAATTGTACAGTTACTGGTCAAGCCACATTGTATAGCGGTCAGTCAAATGTTGACATAGTGATTTAGTTTATGTACAATATTGATAACTGAGCAGAATTGACCCACTTTCTTAACTATTTTTACTGTTATGTTTGGATTTGTTTACAAGATGAGTTTGTGTTTGATCTAGTCCTACTTAGTAAGATGGAAATTTATCCCTGAATAGTCTCGAGAGAAAATTAATAACCTATACATGAACAGCCAAATTTCAAACGTTTAGTCCTTAAAAATAGCCTGAATTGATAAATCCATGTCTGTACAGAAGACTGAATTGGTATTACAGTTGTAGAATTCACATTTGCATACACTGTTAACCAAGACTGAACGCGAGCAATTTTAACTTAACGAGACATAATTATGCTTGTCAAAATTTTAACATACATGTAATTACCAGCATGTTTGGTATGGACAAATGCCCTCCTATTGCCTTGAAATAGTCACTCTGACCTACATGTTTGAGTAAAATATAGCTTGAAGTTTTATAGAGCGATGTTTGAGTGTTTGTTATATAGAAGCCAGCTATCAGTCTCGACTCATCATTAAAATTTTACCTGTAGTCCATAAATATCAGACCTGATGATACGTATAGGTATGCCACACGAAATAAATAACTCCCCTGCCAGTTGAGACTCATTTTAAGTACATATTAAGTATTGGTATATATATATATATATATATATATATATAAACATACGCTAAACCACTAAATTTAATGCCCGACATGCTGTTCTTTTCCTCAATCAGCTTCAAGTTTCACATTTAAGGATAGAGTTTTATTTTATGGCTGTGACAGGCTGCAGGTAGACTTTTAACATGCAAACATCCAAACCCAAATAGGGATAATGTATAGTATCATGTACATTCAGCTTCATTTACATGTTTGGAAACTTATTCTTATTCACGTTTAACAACTTATATGAGTAAGAGGGAAAATTTGAATACCTGCCTTAGCCGTATAAGTATACAGTCCCATTATGGTTTAGAAAAGTAACCATGCCTTTTGTTTAGCCAATGCAAAGGTTTGTTCGAAGCGCAGAACAGATTTGATATTTAGCGCATTGGTAAAATTGCTTTTGTAATGAATTTAGCATTTTTATTGTAAATTTTCACTTTTTGAAGTAACAGTGACTTGCATTGTATATGACCAACTTTCACCTGTCTGTTCCTGGCATTGAGCTGATCCTGTTTATACAATTGTCCTCTGCAACTCACAATGACAAGAGAGCTATTATCTGTGCCTCTGTGCTGCTACGACAATGTAACCAATCAATAAAACGTCTGTTTGATGTCCACCTGGATTTTCCTGTGGACGCGAGGTCTTCTTGTTTGACATTTCTCTTCTTCTCAGCATTGAGTGTTGTTTTGAGGCTTGTAGAGGTGCTAAGAGGCTCGATATTGATCGTCTGTCTGCAATACCCCTGCACTTTGCCTCCTTAAACCGTCCATTCCATGTCAGGCTAATCACTTGTAATTCCATTGTTAAATACCAAATCCATTGTGAGAAAAATGTGGGCTAGCATTAAATATACAGGTTTAATTAATCTGTTTGGGTTTGATTGGCCTTCTGTCGGAATGTTGGACATAGCTAGTGTTGTTTCATGTTGACTGGACTGTTATAGTGCTTTATGGAATTTAAGAAATCTTGGAAACATTACGGTGGCTGAGCAATTTTTACGCAATCTTGTAAAACGTACTGGAGCGTTCTATGCATTCGTTTAAATTGCCGTGTCAAAATTGTCTGGTTCGCAAGAAATGGGATCCTGCATGGAAACAATGGATAAAAGATACACATGTGATTATCTATATCACTGATGACATCAATGTTATTAAAGTATGGGATACATGTTAAAGTGCTTTGTGTTTCACACTCGCTATCTGTGTATTGATCAGGTATTGTATTGTTACCAAACCAGTCTATTGTCCACACAGTTTGTTATAAATAAAGCATGTGTTTCAACAGGTACAGACGAATTTGTGACAACTGTGTGTAAACTGACTCGAAAACTTTAATCCGTGTGTTTGGAGTTCACAGTCGAGCAAACAGACAAATATTTGTGATGTTTTTATGTGTGCTGTTCATTGACAAAGCTAACAGTTTACATCAATAGAAAAATGAGTCAAAAAGCAATTAAGAAGAAAACCATTGACACTATCAAAAGTTCTATGAAAATACCCGTACAGCCTTTGTCTACCAAGAATGCAAAGGCTACAGACAGGCCGGCTGCTAAATCTCTACCACAGAAATCATTCCCGTTGAACAAATTCATAGCATTACCTGAAGGTCTGAGGCCTAAGTCTAACCAGACAAGTAATGATGATTTGAAGTCACCGAAAAGATCTACACCAATAAAAGCTGTAGTTATACCCTCAGGAACTTCCTCAAGTGACAGTCGTGCTCATGTCTATGTTGTTGATAAGCCCCGGGGCTCAAGAGGTGATCAGTCTAGTGAAGCGTGTATAACACTGGTGGATAGTGTTGATTACGACCATCATAGTAACACTTCATTGTCTAGTAACCAGCAATCTGTCAATGGGTCAGTGACTCACAAAGCAAAAACTGGACCTTTCGCTACTAGTACACCACGATCCCTCCGACGCGGATTTCAAAGTGCTCAAACTTCACCACGCAGGGACAGTAATGGCAGCCAACATGGAAGTATAAACAGTGCAGACTCTTATGGAAGTTCAGTGAGCACGAGCAGTAGAAAAAGGAGGTACAAAAAACGGAGTCAGTCTGCTCCACCTGACAACAGCCGCAGGCGTCTTCAGGACACAGACTTTATACTACAAACCCAGTTAGACAATGATCAACGATATGGGATTAATCGTCATATAGAAATAGAGTCTGATGGAATTAGTATACAAAGTGAGAACTGGACATGTGCCAACATAGGAATAACACCCACTGGAGCTATACGTACAGTTTATCGGAGTAACAGTTTAAGTAGTCCCTCGCATAGTGTTGACAATAACCGGACCCAGTTAAATGGAAGTAGTCATTCAGAATTGGAATTTACTGATGTGTGTAAGGTAAACTCTACATACCACGATAATAGCTTAGTGGATACTTGTAATGGTTCAGTACTAGGGCAGGGTTTTGCAAGGAATGACACATATATTGATGATTTAACAGGTGTATACAGTCAAAATAGCAGTTTAAACTCGGATAGCCGTTCACATGCAGTATACACACATTCATCCGATCAGGGAGTCAAGAAAAACGGCAATACTAAATTTGTGAGAAGTTGGAGTGATTTAAACTTGGATAACTTTAAGATGGAGGCCAGGAACAGAACTATGTCCTCTAACTCTAGTTCAATGAGTTATGCTGTGAATGGTGTTCCCCAGTCAGGGATTGTGATTCGAAGACCAGGTGGAGATAACATAATTATAAATGATAGGCATAATAATTCAGCACAACAGGTTCCACCACAGGGATTATATGGACATGATTTTTATACTGTTGGAAGAAAACAAGGAACGCTGATGCAGTCCAAGTTAAAGTTTTCGAGTATGCCTACATTACATGAGGGTAAAGGTGACAAAAAACTTATGAAGTTGTTAAAGAAACAGGAGAAAGAAGAAAGAAAACGGAGGGAAAAAGAGGAGAGAAAACGTGCCAAGGAAGAGAAAAAGAGATTAAAAATGGAGTCAAAGTTAAAGACTAAAACACTTCCAAGGAATTTTGCCTACACAAATGGTCATGTGATGAGTCCAGCTTTAGAGAACATGTATCGCAGACCCAAACTCTCGCTCACTGCTGTACCTATAGACATTGAAGGTGATAACTTCAGTATGAAATCCGTGACACCGGCCCCTAAAATGGCCCCTCCACCACTTCCAGGACCTAGCTTTAAGACAATGTCTCTGTATTCGAGTGCACCAGATCTGCTCAGACTAGAACAGGTCTATGGTGCCACTTTGAGAGGAGTCAAACCTGACCAACGTACAAGGCCAAAACTAACAAGGTACGAATGAAACTTACATAGTGTAGTATTCAGCTATAAATCAACCATTTTTAGTGAAAATTCAGTACTTTACATAATGCTAATGCACATTATAAATTCATAAATGAGACAGGTGTGTTCAACTTTTGAACTCGATGTGTTCCACTACACAACAGTTAACAGGTACATGATAATTGCCATGTGTCACCGATTTATTTTGTCCTGAATATTGATTGAACGAAAACGATATTGGACGATCAAGTTTCAAGATCATGTTTTCAGCCTATATCATGTACAGTTTATGTTGAACTTTAATGGGACAGCTAGCTAAGCATCATGACAAACTGCTATTCATAAAGAAACTGGGGATGAATCTGACATACTTGATATATCAAGATTGAGGTGATGTTCCCATCTTTGTTATAGGTTTGTGGCTGGCTGTAGATAAAATATTTGAAATTGTTGAACAAATAAGCGTAACCAGATCATTGAAAAGAGGCAGCCATGTGCAACATTTGTTTTCACCTATGTCACTGTTATTTTGTAAATACTGAATCATACATCATACACCTTATACAGGCAATCAGGTGCAACTTTATTGCTACAATTACTCTTTATTGACAAATATAATGTTCCAATATAATTTATTTGACTAATAACTTCATGCAATAGATAACATCTGTATTTCAACTTTTGTGTACACATTTATATAAGGAGGAAAAACTAACACGTCTTTATCCTGATCTTGTTGGCTATAATTACACAGGTTGTTCATTGATTTCGTGTTAGTCATAATTCAGTTAATCATACTTTGATTGGATTCAATACAGTGTTATGTTTATGGGCATTATGCCATTTCAAAATCCGTTTAATAGCTGCATAACTAATACAATGTTTAATACCTAGAGCAGATTATAAAAGGACATACGCCATAAAGGTGCTATCTGTATGAATCACAAGCATTGACTATACTTGGGCGTTACAGAATTGGCCAATATTTAGGAGGCTTCAGTGTTTAAACTTATTCATCTTGTGACTCCCTAGATTGTTCAATATTGTTGTATAGCGTGTCAGTTGAATACCTACATGTTTAGTCTCCAGCTATTTGATCTACGTAACCTCAAGCCTTATCTCAAACATGTAGACATTTATATTGCAAATTTATGAAAGGGTTTTTAAGTGTGTTTACACAATATACCAACTGTGGCCAAGTCAAATTAAAAACATTTAAATGCCCGAGGCAGTTATATCGACAAGTTTATAGGTAGATATATGTTACATTAGTATACTCCCTACAAACCATGCAACGTTTTGTGTTATTTAACAAGGAGGTCGCTGGAGATTTGAAACGTTTATGATATTATATGTACCGGTAAATTGTCAGCCCAGAGTGACTGTTAAATATTGACAATAGGTCTGAGATATTTGTTTGCTTCTTAAATTGGAAGCCCAGATCTCCGTTTATAGTATAGTCTATCACATTTCGGCACATGACCAAACATAAAAAGTAGATGGATTTGCTTGTCTAAGATAAAGTGTGTTTATATAAGATAGGGTTGGGGTTCAGCAGGTTTGCAAATAGTAGTGTCACTGGTCACCCATCAAACTCGGTGTAATTTCTCAGTTTTCAAAGGTGTTCGAGGTTTTAAGGTTTGAAATCTCAAAAAACACCTGCTGAGCATTTATGGACAGAATGTACAGAAGATAACTTGCCTTCATATGTGGTGCTTCAAGTGTGTAGTTTATGGCAGCTGTTTTAAGCAAACAACATCAAAACAGTACATTGTTTTAGCTCCTGGCTCTATTTCTCATTGTTTTGACTGCGCTTGTTTGAAAACAAAACAAAACATATGTTACATTTTAAAGCTGTAGAAAATTATAAATGGTTCACAGTAATGTTTCCCCTCATGCACATATTGTTTTTATTCTGATGCAAAAGTGTTCAATCAAAACATGTTCAGATAATATGTATGCCAAGGGAAACAAAACAGTTCTAATTATACTGACTGGCACACCAATTACAGTCATGGTTTTTCTAGCCAGGTATGTTTAAAGAATACAGTAAAGCTATGTTACACTGTGAACTTTGGCTGCCCCCACATTTTCTCAGACATCTTGCAATCCTTACCTTACTATTGTGCAACATAGCTACATGTAATGCATAAAATTGCCAACTAACTTATCATAAACCAATGTTTGATTACCCATACCAGTCTTGTTTTATGCCTCGTTGTTTGATTTTACATTGATTTTACGACGAGTGATTGACCACATGTACTTGTAGAACATCTCAGATGTCAATGTTTGTTGTGATTATTATGTCCCCTTGTTGGAAGGCCAATGAGAAAAACACCCTGCCTTTTATTGAGGAGTTATCAAAACCAAGGTTATTGACGGGGAATATAAAGTTATAATGGTTTGATGAATGTTCCTTGACACTCCTGTTTTACAATGTCACATCTTATATCTTAATTATTACATTACGTTAGAGGTAAAGGTTATCTATGTAAGGTGTCTGTTGTCTGCCATCAAGATTGTGTTGTATCTTCATGTATCATTTTACTTTATACAGAACAGTTAGTTTTGCAGACTGTTTTGTTGTTATATTCAGGCTGGTTATAATTGTAAGCATAATTTTATATTCTGCGAACTATCAATTAATGACTTGTCTAACTACATTGCACAAAGTTTTTCTTTCTGGTTTCAGCAAACATTCACCAAGAGTCTTTGCTTTTATTTTTACACACACAATGTTCACAAACAATGTCATATTTTGCTTGGTTACTATGGAAACAAGATATGATTTTTTAAAACTTAATTACACCCATGAAGGTATGGTAAGGATGCTTTTAGTAAGTATTGTGAAAATGAATGAACACCCTGAGGTTCTAGGATGTAAGAGAACAGCATGCACATTTACATGTAAGATCTCCTACTTAAAATAATTGGCTGAAAAGAATTTCAAGTTATTTTGCATCACGCACAATATATATTTATCCTGGTAGATATTAATAACTTTAAATGTATATTTAAGTAGATTTAGCGTATTGGAGTGAATATCAACCCATCAACAAATGTATTGCACATAACTAGTCACACAAGCCATACTCATGTACACATGTTGACTTAATGGAATACTATACTATTCAGGTTAATGGTGTGTAAGAGTAATGTGCATTTAATGGATGTCTGGTAATGTATACACCCATTTAAACAACTTTACAACAAAACACAATTCATTAAACTTACAAATGTGTACGCTTTATGTTTTGTTATATAATTGACAGAATAGCAAAAACTAAAACGTCCAATAATAAGAATGGATGTTTGGGCTGAGAACAAAAGAGTGGGTTTTCTGATTTTTGGAAATAACTTTCTGTAACAAACTTACACAATTGTCACTTGTGTTGAATAATTTAAGATTTGTTGCGGACATTGTCTTATACTGTAATTATATTCATAGATCCTCTCTCTCTTGAATGTACACACATGTATTAGCCTACAAAAAAACAAACGTTACAGTACGTCACACTAGGGATGAGGTTAGAAATTCTAATTACTAATTCTGACATGTACACACAAAAAGAAGAATAACATTACACTGAGAATTTGTAATTTGTGAAATGTGTGTAAAAATTATTTAGTTTTGATATGTCGTCTGCCAAACAGGACATATCATATAGAATAACAGGACATATATCATACTGGTAACAGGACATGAAATATTAGATGTTACTAAAAAAATAGGAAACTTAGAAATTGTTAATCTGCTACAATATGGGTTTTGTGGAGAAAGGTTATTTGACAAGACTTGAAATAGAAGACTTTTATTCTACACCAAACAACTAAAATCAACATGCGGACATTATAAAATGATAAGGTTAAGATGAAGTTAGTGCATGAATGAATGAATAGGAATACTTGACCTATCTAAATCAAATTAAGTATGAGAAAGCTTGTTATAGTGAATTCCCTCAGTAATACATTTGTCATATCCCACTGTCCTATTTATTTGTGCTTCCCTGTTGTAAACAATAAAAGAATTGGAAGGAAATGGGACAATTTTTTATGAACGTCTGCAATTTTTCAAAATCAGTTAGGTCTTGAACCCCTTGAATTGTTTGAACTCATGCTGACTGATGTTGCAACAGGTCTACCCAGATCAAAGAGTTTTATTATTGCCTATTTGAACTGTCATTTACCCCAAACAGTTACACTTACCCTGGTTTCACGTTGAGTTAGTTTTTATTTTTCCTGGTCACTTTCAACCTTACCCCTCTGTTTGTAAATCACTGTCTTGTTCATTAGTATGCCACTCAACAAGGGATCATGGTCTATTTTAGGCGGGAGATAAAAAGAGTGAATACTTTGTTTATATAGCTCTCTTCATTTAAATGTGAAAGGTTGACCAAGCCTTGTCAAGACAGTAGTATGACCTCTTGAACTGCTGCAAAATAGATCACGAAGGCTAAACCTCGCAGATTCTAAATAAATAGTTTCTCAACCTTTGGTGATACCTTCAAAGCATAACAGCTAATTTTGTATTCTAATTTATGCAAACAGATCACTTAATCGTTGGCTTGAAATACATTCGTTGGCTATTTTTCAGCCAGAGAGCAATAAAAATGTTTGGGATGTTGGAAGGTCTGCTTAACATGAACTGCAATTTTTTGGTCTCTTACCCTTACCTTGTGTAACAATTGGTTTCTATGGTAACCTTGTATCCAGATGATTGTCAACAATTACAGGGTAACCATAGTAATTTAGTGAGAGAGAATATTCTTGTGGTGTAATAAACCTTTACAATTGCTATTCATACAAAGTCACTCTACCCTTTTTACCTCTGCGAAGAAAACCTGTATAATTTAGTACCCTCCCTAAAACTAAGGTGTTGCTTTTATGGCCTAAGACCATTGGTTGCTACTGGTTTCACTTCCTTGCCCAAGCAATTTGTTTGGACTGTTTATTGGTGCTTGATGATTTTACTTTCAGTAGAAGAAGCTAGGGTTGTTTCCAAAATCTAAAAGTTGTAGACACTACTTCAAATCAGGGCAAATGTATTCCATCCTATATGTAGTTCAGTTACCATTGTTTTGTTTTTGTTTTTTTAGAGTTCGACTTTTGTCGGTTCTGCATGGTCTTTTGGGTTTTTTTTCATCCCCGCCACAACGGCCAATGACCTCCAACTTCGAAGGATAATTACCATTGTGACAAAAAAAGAAAATTGGTGTCATGTGTACATCAGTTCTGTACTTTAACGTGAACAAAGTGTTTCAAAAGATGCGGTTATACATGATAGTAACAGTGTAGGTGTAGAGGATGAAATGCTCTACCCTGACTTACGTTTCTTGCGGTCAACATTCCTTGTACAACTTTCCCATTGCCCACAGTGCATACTCAGACTGCCATTCGTCCATGTTTGCACAGCGTTAACTCTTGGGGCTTTTCTTAAATCAAAGGGCGAAAGTGAGAGTAAAATTTAAGGTCAATGCAATAAAGCACTAACAATCATAATAAACATTGTACCTCAGTCATAGATAAGTCGTTGTGGAGTCAGGACATAAATATTTATCCTGGGTTACCTGTCAAGCTTACACATGTAGAGTTTATTGGACAGAGGCCTTGATTTTAATCTTATGGGTGAAGTATGTCCATGTAATGATACTGGGTGGTCACTAATTTATACCTTGAGCTATCTAACAAGGCTATCACACCCCTACACAGAGCTCTTAACTGTGTCCAAAGATACTTGCTATATTATGCCTTGACTGATAAATGTCCATTTAAGCACATCAAGAACTATATATCCCTGTCCATGCTTGTGTGTGCATCTGTTTGTTCACCCATTAGACAGCAGCTTAGTCATCTCTGACCTATGGATACAGAAGTGGTGAAGTCTCTGTTTCATTGTAGAGGTAATACGTATATGCTATAAAAAAAACATGAACAAAAATACAAAAGCAGTGGAATCTGGATCATAAACAATTGTTGT
>ENA-OREC01000256-OREC01000256.1-marine-metagenome-genome-assembly--contig:-NODE-256-length-18140-cov-13.559431_pt1 | contig 18140 bp, 5 predicted proteins | sample MGYA00248626_ERZ508543 | MGnify/ENA primary metagenome ERZ508543 (study PRJEB26211, sample SAMN05518279) | marine metagenome | isolation source: Puget Sound, Washington, USA | host: Bankia setacea...
CACATGTACCATCACATGTACCATCACATGTACCATCACATGTACCATCACATGTACCATCACATGTACCATCACATGTACCATCACATCTCTAATGAATCAAGCGGACACAATTTCCTAGTTGAATGCGATAATAAGTTGTTCTTACTATCATCTACGAGTCAATCAGGGTACAATAGAGTATTTTATATTTTGGGAAAGCGGCCTTTTCAAACTGTATAATCGAACTAAAATTGCATTGACAATTGTTTCTTGCACAATATAATGTTTAGTTAACGGTAATTTAGTGATATTTCTTCTGAAACTTGACATATATAACATTCTAATATTAATTTCTCGAACCAGTATTGTCTAATGTATCCATATATCATATGTGACAAAGTGCTATACAAGCATCATATATCCGAAAGTACTGGCAATAGGTAGTATTTCCGAGGATAAACCCTTTGCGTGGGGCTTCTGTGAACGTTTGGTGACTCTCAGGGTGGGGGCATGTCGGGTTTCAATTAGCTGTGTAATGACCAATTCCTGGAAGCATACTCTTACAAACTAAACATATACGGCTTCCATAACTTGATACGTGACTAGATTTGCTGGGTCATCGAGAAAGTATACCACGATATCATACCTAAAATTAGGACAGCATCAATCATGTAAAAAGTTACTCCAATATTTATTGCTTGTTATCGAATCCAAAACAAAACTTAACTAATTTAATTCTTTAGGATAAACTACAAGAGCCCCATGACGTCATTCCGATGAAATTTAATTAAGAAAACATTTTTGAATTCTAGTTAAATCCATCGTAAATTGATAACACATTTTCCACGCCTTACAGGGCCGCTTACTGTCACGTACATAAATTAGCAGCTTCAGTGTTCTGTTTATTATTACAAGAACATCAAACGTATCACAGGTAAGAATTAATCGCCTTGGACTAGTCCATGATATTGGACGCTACCATATATGGTGACAAATCAAAACATACACGGGGGCTGTTCATTAACTAAACGAATATCTAGATCATCAAATTGGCTAAATGGTTTGCTAATGTATGTGGTCTACGTTTCCCCTGTCAGAAATAACAATTACACATACATGAAATATATATCCCGCTTTTGAAACAATATATAAACTGTACTTATGTATCATGTGTTATTGCTCTTTTTTCACATTCAAGCATAAATCATCTGGTTACGAATAATTCGAATTGCCCAGTTTATCAATTGGCTTTATCCAGTTAAAAGTTTGCACCTTCACCACCATCTATCCCATCGTTGATTCCACAACCTCTGTATCTATCATTCCCCCTATCTATCCCATCGTTGATTTCACATCCTCTGAATCTATCATTCCTCTATATATCCAATCGCTGATTCCACATCCTCTGTATCTATCATTCCCTCTATCTATCCCATCGTTGATTCCACAACCTCTGTATCTATCATTCCCTCTATCTATCCCATCGTTGATTCCACAACCTCTGTATCTATCATTCCGCCTATCTATCCCATCGTTGATTTCACAACCTCTGTATCTAGCATTCCCTCTATATATCCCATCGTTGATTTCACAACATCTGTGGCTATCATTCCCTCTATCTATCCCATCGCTGATTTCACAACCTCTGTGTCTATCATTCCCTCTATCTATCCCATCGCTGATTTCACAACCTCTGTGTCTATCATTCTCTCTATATATCCCATCGCTGACTCCACAACCTCAGTGTCTATCATTCCCTCTATCTATCCCATCGCTGATTACACAACCTCTGTATCTATCATTCCTTCTATCTATCCCATCGTTGATTTCACAACCTCTGTGGCTATCATTCCGCCTATCTATCCCATCGCTGATTCCACAACCGCTGTATCGATCATTCTCTCTATCTATCCCATCGCTGTTGCCACATCCTCTGAATCTATCATTCCTCTATATATCCAATCGCTGATTCCACAACATCTGTGGCTATCATTCCCTCTATCTATCCCATCGCTGATTTCACAACCTCTGTGTCTATCATTCCCTCTATCTATCCCATCGCTGATTTCACAACCTCTGTGTCTATCATTCTCTCTATATATCCCATCGCTGACTCCACAACCTCAGTGTCTATCATTCCCTCTATCTATCCCATCGCTGATTCCACAACCGCTGTATCGATCATTCTCTCTATCTATCCCATCGCTGATGCCACATCCTCTGAATCTATCATTCCTCTATATATCCAATCGCTGATTCCACATCCTTTGTATCTATCATTCCCTCTATCTATCTCATCGCTGATTCAACAACCTCCGTGTCTATCATTCCCTCTATCTATCCCATCGCTGATTCCACAACCTATGTATCTATCATTCCCTCTATCTACCCCATCGCTGATTACACAACCTCTGTATCTATCATTCCTTCTATCTATCCCATCGTTGATTTCACAACCTCTGTGTCTATCATTCCCTCTATCTATCTCATCGCTGATTCCACAACCTCTGTATCTATCATTCCCTCTATCTATACCATCGCTGATTTCAAAACCTCTGTATCTATCATTCCCTCTATCTATCCCATCGTTGATTTCACAACTTCTGTATCTATCATTCCCTCTATCTATCCCATCGTTGATTTCACATCCTCTGAATCTATCATTCCCTCTATCTATCCCATCGTTGATTTCACAACCTCTATATCTACCATTTCCTCTAAATATCACATCGCTGATTCCACAATCTCTTTGTCTATCATTCCCTCTATCTATCCAATCACTGTTTCACAATCTCTGTATCTATCATTTGCTCTATCTATCCCAGCACTGATGTAACGACCCTTCTTTTACTGTAACTATTCCACTGACGTCATTGTATGACCTTGTGAAAAATTGCACCATTTATCTCGGCAGGGGGCACTGCCCCTATTGGCTTCCTAATACAACGTAGTTCAATCTAAATGTAGTAAACTATACTTTACATCTTCATTTATGATATGAATTCCTTATCAACCATTGATACTGTAAAAATAGAATTCATATTTGTAAAGATGAGTTTACGACAGAAAGGAACGTGGCTGTGTTTTTAAAAGGCGAACATATCTGCGGCCGTATTTCATTGATAAAAGTAAACGTTGTACAGTTAAACCTAGGTAAACGAGCATTGCTATATACAGTGGCACATCCTTATAGTCGATGGCGACAGGGCGACAAACTCTGTGCTTGAAGATTAAGCGATTTGGGTATCTGATTTGTCATGATTGCATAATTAATCTTAGCTTGCTCGTCTTGGTAGACAGATCAATCCCACATCTGAAATCAGTCCTAGATTAAAACCATACTTTATAAACCGTAGAGTGACCGCAGTGCACCCAGGTATAATGGTCACCCTATTCTAGATAAGACCCTTGTGGTCAGTCACGTGGGATAATTGCACAACTCACGCTTACTCATTCTAATCAATATAAAAGATAATAAATGGAAACAAAAAAACCAAATAAAATTATCCTTTTTGTAAGAATGTTGCATATTAAAACATTTTGGCGTGGCCAGTTTCATTGCAGTCCGTATGTACTTAAGTAGCGTCAAATCTCTCTCCAAGTTGATAATTGTGTTACACTTCAATAGATTGCGTTTATTCCTGAGCAAATTGAATGTGGGCAAGTTCTGTCTGCCTGTAATCCAGCTAGGTTCCAGTCTCTGTAATGTAATCCAAACTATTTGATTTTGGTAAGTTTCAAGATTTAATTGCGCCTAAACAAACTCTTGAGCTGATAGAATCGACTAATAAATTCTCTATTTACTAGACCCACCCCCGCACTAGTTACAGTCAAAACTTAGCGATGACTGCCTGTCCATAATACCGAGCGGCTATTTAAACTGAAAGCAGCAAGTCTAAACTTCTATTTATTATTACGACGGCGCACTGAAGTGTTTGGTGATGGCTGAGTTAAGAAATAATAAAAGGTAGAACTATTCGTCGTACCAGAAGATCATGATAGAGCGGTCATTTTCCATGACTTGATGATTCGATTTATTTCATCACGTATGATTCCTGCTCTGAGATAATAAATCATAATTCGACCTCTTGTTTTACGATATCAGTGATGAATTATCCACAGGGATCGTAAGGAAGGGATATTTGGTTCCATTTTTCATTTTTCAATGACGACATGGTATTGGGTGTGTTTGCGGTTTAAATGCATTCTTTGTCAAGTCATTGTCGCATCAACACCACTATATACGAGGCGTGTACGGACGCAGGCTATACATTGATGAAATACGACAGAAGAGTGCCATAAAAGTGATATAATTGTGACATTACCAATGCATATAGAAAGGCTATATACGGCAGTGTACGCATTCTTTATTCTGTTTACAACTGCCAGCTGTAGAAGGCATCCCAGCTCAGACAGACGTAACCTAATGGCGTTCAGAGACAGAGGTACATCATCTTACATCTCGTGTTGTTTTGTGGATATATTCTGCTACACGACGTGCTTTCATGGCCCAGGAAGCAATCTCAGAGCCCTCGTGCCTGACGCAGACGCTGGAAGTCTTAGAACGTCAGATTCAGGACGCCATCGTCATCGCCACCATCACGGCGTCACAAGGTTTCGATCAAAGCGAGGTGTGAACAACAGAAACAACAATACATTCATGAGAAAATTAAGGTATGTGTGTAACAAGGATTTAGTTTGATTTCGGTATGCCTACACATGTTATCTTTTTCCCTATGTTCTGATAAAAGTGTAATAGTGAAAAAACATGTCTACAGTGAAGAGCTAATTGTAGATCTAGGATTTATAGTTTGATTTATTATAAGTTATAACGGAACTATTTCTAACAGACATGTGTGTCTTTTTGTTGTCACGTATCTATAGATATGAATAAAAAACAATATCAAAATAGATCTACATAAACATTAAATTAATCATAAAATAAGTAGTCGACATTATGATAATAAAATCGAATATAATTATAAAATATATTTATATCAACAAAAGTAAATAAATAATAATTATAATTCATGTAATATTAATATTCCTTATAATAAGTATATTTGGTAAATGCAATAACGTCTTAATAAAATGATGACAATATAGTCACAACAAAAACATAAGAAACATCTAACGTATGCTGTGACTTTATTTAGAATTAAAACAAAACTAACCGCATAGATTCTATACATTTTTATTTCTTTATCTGAATTTTTTTTATTTAGATTTTCAACTTATTATAGACGGATGTGTTCTTTAGTTTCCATGGCAACAGGTAAAAATTGAATGCATCTCAATAATACATCAATCATGTACATTCAACTTTTTTTAATAATTGCGAAACAGTTATGAAAATTCTTTTTTTTAATCTAAAATTATAAAAGGTATGTCATGCATAAATGTAATAAAACAATGACATCATCGCTGCTGCTGCTGATAATATTGATTTTGATACAACGTGTCGTATTTGCATACATGAGGTAGGACACTGAAAACTGACCCAAGTTTAAATACAGAAACATACAGGGTTTGTGTTCATAACATGAAACATATATTTATTATGACAAAATGCAGCTTCTTCGGTGATACATTTCGGTATAAATGATATATCTAGAAGTGACTCCACTTTTAATATCAAAGTACATTATACCAACCTACGCAAATAGATGAAGCATGCACACTTGTAGACTATGTGAACTAGAGATGGCATAGTGGACCAGGGAATTAAGGGCGTTCCGAATGTAGTAATAGTTATACCGCTTTAAATAGAATTTGACCATAAAAAATGAACTTCAAAAGCGAATATGAATATCTAACGTCACAAGTGTGTATTGTACGTGAACTCTCGTCTATATTTGACAAAAGGGCGGGCGTCATGTGCCTTCTACTTATACCCGTTTAACGACAAAACATATGTACATGACATGTGTTACTATTTTTTTAAAACTTAATACTCATTACGCTGACACATTGCACAAACTGTACATGTTTAATGTAACCAAAATTGATTTCAAATGAATAAATAGATAACCAGCCATCTGGAAATTGAACCCAAAATAGCAATATGATGTATTGATATGTCCATCATGTTTAGATAAAATGATCTGTGAAAATGGGTTTGCCTAGATCAACTGAAATCAGCATTTCACTTTTTAATGACAGAGAGATAAATGTAAGTCTACAATATTGTGAATTAAAATAGCGTATTCATACGTTTATAATACATGCACATGTACACACATACCTGAAACAAGTGCAAAAGATCTAGGTAAATTAACTAATTTATTCACTTAAATAAATACTAACAAATAGTAAAAACGCACTCTGAATTAAAAACAAAATTCAGTCAATTATTTCTAAGGTTATATGACCGCATGCACAAACCGTGGATTAAAGCAAATATATTTGTTCTTATCATTGAGAATGAATGCTTACGCAAACGTACATTCAAAAGGCTCTTAATCAAAGACAAGACATATGCCTGTGTCTGCCGGTGAAAATATATCCGTAAAACAACTTTAATAAACTACCGTGAGTACATGATACTTTTAACACTTATCATTTATATGGCAATAACATTAATAACAAAAACAGGAAAGTTGACTTAATTTAACATTGCATCAGTTGATATTAATGTTATAATGTTGGTTGAACTGACAAGGTCCATGCAGCGTGTGTGTGCAATATATGACGGTATGTATAGGTTCATGTTTCTTAAACCTCCAAACTCAGTACGGCCTTAGGTCTACTAGCTGTTTGTTTTTCCGGAACTATGTGGCACACGAACAAGTGAATGTTCAAAAGTTGTATTACATTTCGACAACTATAGTTGTTACAATATTAGTTTCATTATTTCAATATGTCGTTTAATAAGACAGATCGAAATACTTAATGGAAATACATATTTATGCTTCATCGAAGCTCCCCTTAATGTTGATGATGTTGCGTGTATATCACAGACATGATCGTTTCATTGATGAAGGTTACACTTACTATTATTTGCCATACTTCTCATTACATTGAATAACTAAAACTTTATTCAATACATGCTCAAGTCAAAAAGTATATATGCATTGCAGCACAGCATATGTCACCATAAAATTAGGAACGAAAACAATTGCATTTGGCGGAATAAAATGAGAAAAATAACGTTAATGTCAAATGTACGGTTACCTTATATTAATAACAGAGAAGCTAATTTATTATATTAGCATGTGCTCATTACATGATTTTGTAGCAACTATGTAAAAGATGTGTTACAACAAATTAGTATATAACACGTCTTTTAACCAACACAATGGCCTAAAAACTGGTGTTATGATGCTGACTACGGGTTTCAGCATCTCAGAGAGTGTTCTTGTCCACCGGGTGGTATTAACTGGCGTGAGTTATAAATGTTAACTATTCTACCAAACTACCCTACATTTATTTCCATTTATAGTTCATACATACTTATTTTTGCACCAAGGCAAACTTTACACTGAATGACTGTAGATTAATAGAAGTAAATATATGGCAATCGTTGACGTGCCGAAAGATGGAACTGTATTATAATCGCGAAGTTCAGCGGAAACAAAATACTAGCACCCAGTACCGTTGGAGTTTACGTACACTATGCATGCAGGTGTTTTGCGCAAAGCATGCGTTTCTTGCGTCTATATGATTACGTGGTAAAGTCTTTGCGAAAATACTTTGTTTATATTTTAGTTGCACGCATATTAACTTGTAAGAAGGTCATTTCTTTGGTCATGTATAATATACATCATATGAACCATTAGTAATGGTGTTGTCGCATTCCCTCAATACGTAAACATCTTGAGATTATGCTTCTATGAAATGTTAAATACGGGAACAATGATTGTTACATAGAGAATAGTTGGGTGTCCAAGCAAATGTTTACTGCTGACTGACCAATGCGGTCGTGTGTAGGCGTCATATATAAACCTTTACTAAAACTTGGCTCACGGTAATAATCAGGCTCAAGTAAACACACGCCCCGAAACTCAAAGTATGGTAACTATGGAACGAGTGGACACAAACGTATATACGTGTAGCCCGGTTTACCTACTGGAACTCTAGCTTGTATTTCATCATCAAACTGACCAGCACATGATTTGCTGCTTTAGCACAAACGTGTGTTCTGATTTGACACACTGCAAACTTTACGAAAACAGTAAATGAGAGATCTTGCCAAGGTGATAACTTGAAAAGATACACACACTGTCGACCTTGGTAAAGACATGATGGTGCTCACTCTGTTTATGTGTGCAAGTAAAGTTATTTCAAGTACGCACGCACGTATATAGAACTATTTACGGAACAAACATAAACTAGTTTATTATACTGATATTGTTTTCGAGTTTGTTGACTTATATTCTAGGCTATATACCAATAACCAGTTGATCAATAAGCCACGCCCGTCGTGATAATCGATGGTAGCTATGATGTGATTACAGAGGTTATTGTCTCTTTAAGGTCAGTCTGTCCATGTTGAGGACCTCAGTGTGTTGATGTTTTTTCGCACACGTTTAGACATTTTAAAACGTCAATGTAAGAATATTATATGATGCATTTGCATGCAGCTGAATGATAAGTTTCAAACAAGGGATAAACTCGTATTTATTTTGATCGCTTTGGTATGTCGCGGCTAACGCTTAACTTCGTATTGATATTGTCACTAAAAGCCATATACAAAGCCAGAAAACGATAAACACATGCACATAAAGAACGATGGAATGCACTACAAGAGCAAGTTAATACCGTTATTGTCAACTGAGATCAAAGAGTAATTCTTAAATAAAAATAATCTAAACTGAAATATGTGCATACCTAATTGAGGTCTTCAAAGGGTAAATATGCACTACAGAGTAACATGGTCATTTGACAATGGCAACAAACGCCCCTCTCTGTGTGGTCCTGTTGATATGTACACGTAACAAATCAGTAAATTTCACTGATCGGCACTTTATCAAATACTGGTGATATATTAAAAGCCGGGTAAACACGCGTGGGTGTCAGTCATGATAAGATAAAAGTTTCTATTGGGGTAAACTTGTCAGTGATAGCCTGCCTTTGTAGGTATTTCAAGTGTGAATAGTTGATACAATAACCTTGACAGAAGACTAGGGATTACACACATGGTGTCTCATCTCCTGTAAGGTGCAGTATCTTTACTCCCCCGAGGATGCCTTGCTCCAAGCCACGTGATGCCTCAACGACAATGTATTTAAATTAGCATGTTGGGGTATACTTTGGATGTATACATGTTATCATCATCGCCGCCTACATACGTTTTCTTTCGTTTTCAACTACATACTCAGACTGTCCTGTACAGCGTACATTGAATAAAAAAGAATGTTAATGGCAATCATTTAATACGAAACAAACTAACAAAGGTTAACAAGTGCCTGTGCTCTTAAGGTTCCAATTTATTACACTTGCACTTTTCATTATAATGTCGTCTGTACGAGTTTTCTTTCTAACCGCTTTTCGTAAAATGTATAAGTCAACATTTCGTTTGTGTGTTTTCAGGGAGAGTTATGAGGCGAAGTTAAAACTGTATCATCATGACTCTGGTACGTGACAGTGAGAAAACAGCGCCATCTAGAGGACTTACACACCATCTCTACCTCAAAGAGAACATACCTACCGTTACCATAGCAGCGAGGACACACGTCTACATTGGACGATATAGGATCGTTACCGGAAACAGGCTAAACTGTTATTAGCGACATTGCTGCAAAGCAACATGAATATCTGACTTCCGCAGTGACAACGCGCATGTGCGATTTAAACACACTGACTGTAGAGGAACGTGTTGTTGTACACATGTAAAAACGAGCTCACATACACGACAATGTTCAAACTAAATTATAACTTTTTGATACCTTTAACTCCGTCCATCTAAATGACATATTTCACCAAGTTTAGACAAGCAAAGCCAAATAAGTTTCTACATCGTGATATCAATAAACGCAGATTTCGTCACGTTCATGCCATGATGACACGGGCGTCAAACAAGTTGACTTGGTGCGACAAGAAGGGCTGTTCACAAATTCCCATGACAGTGCACAGACAGCAAAACACATGACATGAGCTTTAACCTTTAACATTATAAAATTCATCCTCATTTTACACGTTATGACATTTTACATACCTATGTTAACAACACGAGAACAAAGTCATGTTTTATTAATTTCATCAACATTGTAAGTTGTATATATTTTACTGCAGTTCATTTATTTATATAGTGTTCTACATTATACATGTACATTCTCTGGGTGGATGCCCGCTGTGGCAGAAGCTCATTGCTCAGCATTGTCATTGCTATCAAACATGTTTTATGAATCAAAAACTTCATTAACGTATGCACTGTGTGCAACATGAATTGTATGTGTAGTGATTTCTGACATGTCCGTTCCACGAACAATTGGACACTTTAATAATTATGTATATATTGACACCGTGTTAGTAGGCTGGAAAACCGTTCAAGAGGAGGATTCATGAAAGATGTATGAATTGTGACCGTAAGCTTGGATTGAACTTCTCCTATTATCTGCAACTAACACAACCTACACAACAGCAGAATAGGAAATGCAAATAGTGACATAAACCACGAACCGAGCTTAACCTTCACGCCGGATGTTTGTGAATGCACTAAGTATAGGGGTACATGTTATTACTGATGCGAGAGCGATGCTAGTACGTTGAACTTTGCTTTATTACCGAGTGATACACAGTTAAGGGTAACAAGATGAAATTGACCTGCTTTATTGGTTAACTTTTGAACAAATGTTAAAACATCGCTCAATTATATTGTGCTTATATACGATCAACCGTATGCATGTGTTTTGTTAAAATTGAAGTATTGCATCGTTAATGTATTTTAAACGTCTATGTGTTTTAGACTTTGATTGTTGACCAATCAGTACGTACAGTTAGAGACATAATGGGTAGTTGGATTCGTTCAGAATCGTTTAATTAAGCAATGCACCTTAGAAGTAATAGACGGACAACAGTCTGCTGGTGACAGAATGGTCGTGTATCCACGTACTGCCAACACTAGGCACTGATGCACTGCTAACGTCACGAGGGTGTTACTTTGTGGATGCAATACACAGGTCCTTCTCGTGTACCATTGTTTTCTATGTAACCATAACAACGTTGGCTGGATCCATCGTTGTATCTTCTTTCATAGTATCGCATCACTAGAGCTGGTATTTAGTGTTACGAACAATTCTTATATCATTGCATTTGTCATGCTGTTGCGAATCACGTTGTTCGATCATTGGCTGGTTCCAAATCGTTTGTATATAAATACATGTTTGCCTTTTCAATTTTGCTTATTAAATGTTTGACCTTTTATTGTGTTACTATTTTTTTAGAGTCCCATATGGACAACCCTGGAAAAAAACACCGCGATGTTATTAAAGGGACATGTTTAGTTCATGCAAGTATGTTCTGACATGGGGACGGATGCTTGAGAGTACGTTGGCAAAATCGGTCATTTTTCTCCTAAATCGGTGAGGCCTCTCCTTTGCTGGTATACACAAACCATGTACTTTAAGTGTTTAGATTAGATTTTACATAATCAGCATTTTCACTCTTAAAAAGTTGGACACATATTTCCATGTCATTAAAACTAGTTATTTGTCCGATTTCTAAACTATAAACTCGACACCGGGATGAATGCCATACGGTGATATCTGCTTCTTTATTGATGAGCATATAACACTGCCTCGTGTTTATCCATCCAGCTGAAGATGCAGTCCTCTTCATGTTGCCATTTATCAGAGCAACATTGGCTATTTTTTCGCTTGGAGAGGACTTTTGGTAACTTCCTTGCAAAACACGTCATTCCAAACATTAACTAGGTCTATGTAGCGCATATTTTGAGGGCTTCCGTAATTAAGTATCGACAGTGTCCCAATATTGACATAGCTTTACGACATAAGTAATTTCTGTGATAGGAAATCGTGTTATCTAAGGCATGTTATCAACCTCAATAGTGACTTACTATCAAAGGGCTCAAAGCACTTCCTGGTTCTAATTGATGTCAGACCATTACACATATAGTTGCAACAAGAGAAGCAGAACATGGAACTGTGACATTGACATTGGCAAGAGTTCTGTCACGATATTCAACACACACTCCACATATATATTCTATAGCATAAGAAAATAACGCAGTGGCGGGTCCAGGAATTTCTAAATGGATGTGGAGAGGGGGGGGGGTGCACAACTAATTATAAACATATAACACTTTTTTGATCTCATTAGTATAATAGCCATAAAATGAAATGGATTAATTTTTGTCGTCGCTGTCAAGTATATTGGTAGCTTCAACCGTCTTGGGTGCATTACCAGGGGGGTACCGTGGGCCAAAAAAGTTATCTCGAAATATGAAAATGGTCGTGGGTTGTGCGCCCCCCCCCTCCATGTGTAATTGGAATCTATTTCTCAGAAAAAGTGGGTACTGCTGAGAACATTTTGAAATCAATGACGCTAAACGGTGCATTCTGGTGCATTCTGGTGCATTCTGAAGTTGGAAGTGCGAAGATTAACCTTTATAATTAAGGACGCTAAATGTTGCATTCTAACGCTATTGATTCGATGTTTTCGGAAGTTGGAACTCCTGAGAAACCGATATCGCTTAATGGTGCAGTCTGTCTCAATTTAAACGATGTTTTGGAAGTTGGAACTGTTGACGAGGTCGGTTAATGGTGCATTCTGCCGCAATTTGAACAACTAAATCAATTAAGATATGCCCCAAAAACATTACTTGCCGGCCAGCTGGGGGGGGGGGGGGCCACGGGCATCCCGTTCCCTCGGTAGACCCACCACTATTAGATACAATAACGAGATAAGTGACACTTAAGATATCTTTAAATAGATGGACTAAATAGTTATACTTTTTTCATACGACTACACATAAAGGACCAATCAACCAGCAGACAGAATATTCACGTTCCATATAACACACGCGTTACCACTATCAAAGAGTAACTCGTTTAATATGTGAACTTGTCATTAGCAATAACTATGGTATCTAACTTTAAGTTTATGACGAGTTGTCTCCCTTATCACAGTACAGAATGGCACCACGCTCACTACTTAAATAGTAAATACACAACCAATTAAATATATTTTGTCATTTGAACATCTCAGTTAATTAGGAAAAAATGGTAAATTATGAATTCGGTATGGTACTGTCAATATGCCTCGATAAAATAGTGTTGTTTTTTTAAAGTTTATTGCAATATAACACTATAATAAAACCAATTGATTATGAAATGTTGACCTGATAGCTAAATAGTAATACAATCGTGACATATAACTTCCTCGTGTTTCTTAAATTAAGATCAGCTGCATATGTGTGGTGACTATATATGAGTGTTGCATTTATTTACGTCTTGCAATCAAAATACTAAAAAATAGCATACAGAATACTTTTGAGACGTCCTGTATATCCCATACTTCCTGGTGGTGCTGACGAGTGACATGTCAACCTGTAAACACATGTACAGACACTTCCAAATGTAGCACACAGCATATCTAAAGTACAGCTGATTTACATGAACGATGTTAAAAATTGTCCATTTACAGTCATAGATTAAATGACTAACTGAGAAACAAATATTGGATCATGATATAGGTGGAGATAAGTGAATATATTTTGATAATTTTGGTGATGTTTTCTCGTTTAAAAGATACATGTTGTTCTTCAATGGCAACAAGACTATATAAACGTGTAGGTGGCCCTGGTGCAAGTTTTGCATATTTTTAAGCATGCCATCACATCAGGGACCTTTTTTTCAAAATTAAGAAATACTCACAAATAATTTAGAAATGAAACTGAAGATTACACAATTTACACTCACTAAAATAGCTTTGATAACAAAGTCTTAGTAACTGGCTGATAGCAGACGACATACTACACTGTTAAAATAGAACACTAAGTATAGCAGACAGAGAGATGGTCCATGAAGTACATAATCCCTCCCCATTTACTCACTGCCCTGGTAGCGATTGTTGTGCCTTTAAGTTTCTCTTTAAAGGTACTAACGACTTTCTTTGCAACTACAGACCATTAGAATCTCATGCACTTTTGAACCATTTGTTTACATAGGGATACCACATATTCGAGGCAACTTAAAATTTGTTCAACGCACAATATTTATTAAATCTGACACTAACATTTCATTTTCTGGTTAGGCTGACCAACAAAAAGTTCCCCCAATGAATATCAATGATTTCATAGAATTAGAAATGGGTCTTATATTCTGTGGGAAATTGAACATGTATGGCTGCCAACAAAGGTTTATAGAAAGCGCTCTTTTAAAACCAGTGGTAAATGTCTTAGTCCAAACAAAACAGGGCATTGATTCACTACATTTTCAGAGCACAACTTTTCTTTACTATGTCTTCCCACTCGACTTCAAGTCTTGTCAATGTTAATACTTGACCAGGAATTTCAGATTTGTCTGGAAGATGAAACATCATGCAAAATCTTTGAATCGAATTTGATAGTTCAGTTCAAACAACTGAGAGATGTAAGCCCCGTTGTAAAATTAAATAGCCTATTTGGCACAGGTTTGATTACATTTTGTTTGCAGCCTTAATTCATTCTGTTTTCGTCATCTTGGATTTAAGTGTTGAGCATTACACCAAGTTAATTAGGTTTATAGCATGGTTAGTTAAGAATAACCCAAACTATTGAATATCAAACAAGTCATATTCTTATGGGTTAACATCAAACATTTCTCATACAAGTTAATTCAAATGTCTTCTTTGCCTAGTGGTTTAAAGGCAAGTGTTCTAGCCCTACCTGCAGCTTGATCTGACAGGACTAGTAGGTGAGCAAACAGCTAGTTAACAAAATTGTTACCTATTGCCTTCATGCCAGGCATATAGGATAGAACTCTGTAATAAAGATGCACATCAAGTGGTGTCTCACATGCCCAGAAGACTGGCCTTTCTAATAGGGGCAACTCAATATTAAACAAGGCAGTCCAAAGGACGGCTATATGCCCTGCTGTTGTTTTCTTGTAGAACATTTTGTTTTTCTCTCAACCTGGCCAAAATTGTACACTACCACTGGTCCAGAATGGGAAAATAGGAAATACAAGCTGTTTGATCGGTGACCTAAATATTCTTGGATATTTGTACATGGTCTCAATAACGACAACATTTGTACCAAGTTAGATGGTAATCTTATCAATGCATACGTAAGTTATAGCGCGGACACGAGCATGTGTACTCTTGACTGTTAAACATCTTGTGTGACCTTGACCTTTGATGTATGGAAGTGGGTCAAGGTCACTGTACATCGTCTCAATGAGGACAACATTTGTACAAAGTTATATAGCTGACCAAAAATGTAACGGACGAACAGAGTGACGAAGTGCATTCCTATAATCCCCCCCCCACTCCGTGGCAGGGGATTAACAAGCACTATATGTACAAGTGGACGCAGAGTTTGGCTGTCAACCTCTAGATTAACAGACAAGTGCTCTAATAACCCGGTAATGTTGTGTGTGCCAACTCTGTTCACATTTAAACGTACAATAATAAAACACTGAAGAAAATACAATTGATTTAGTTTTAATATATATAAAACCATGAGTCACAACAAAATAAAAGTTGAAATATGATGACTTTTTTAAACAATGACATCCCTGGAAACCAATGCCCAGAGATCAGTTTCTGGCCAACATTACATTTTTGTTCACATTATGAGGCTTTGTTGAAAACTTAATGTATCACCAAAATGTGAATTTGAACAATGTCCAGCAAAGAAACAAATAGTTATGACAAGTAATGACAATTGATTAGACAACACTTGCAACATTGTTAGAAGGGGTAGACCAGTAATGCTTTATTTATGAACAGCTCTGTTAAAATTACTTTCATGAATATAGAAAAAAATATCATTATGGGACACAATCCTGCTTTACTCTTGAACAGTAATTGTGTTCTTACTGCCCCTTTCACAAACTTATGTAGTATTCATCAATAAGAGAGTATGTGTGTATTCATTGATAGAGCAAAATCTACAAGGAAGCTGAACACAGTAATGGTAACATGACATAGTAATTATGATAATTATGTTGTCGAAACCCTAGACACAGAAAAACTGACAAAGATATGAAAAACATTTTTCAAAAGTTAGTCCTTTGGTTGGGTTTTCCAGCAGTTCTCAGCAGTCAGAGTTGTTCAAATGATTCCAAACAGTTCCAATTTTGGTGTCTGGGTGTTGTACTGTTACCAACGCTGGACGTTCTATTTGCACACACTGTCCATTTAAGTGTACAAAAGGTATTTCCTCCACCTGTTGTCAATTTACACAGTTCATCAGAGTCATTCACAAGGGTAGAGGCATGTCTTTGACAGCTGAAAACACTTCATCGTAAAGATCAGCATAGTCCTCGTGTTTTTTCACCATTACTATGATGCAACTTGTGGTCCCCAAAGCTGATCCAATATCCTGAAAAAAGGTAATTACATGTTTAACATCTTACACATAACCAACAGATTCCAGTATCACATGATACTGATGATGTTTGTAATAAATGTTCTATTACATGCAAGTCCATGTCTCAACAGTTGGCGTATTCTCTTGTCATTCTACCTATGATAGGACATGAAATGAAACAGCAAGGAATAGAATAAATTAGAAATATATAAGCTCTTTGTTCAAATATTTTCAGCAAAAATGCTATGGTAAACAAATCAAATTACACATCTAATATAATAAATAGTGTGACAGGTGCAGGACGAAGAGTGCCACTGCCTCAACATATCATTTTAGGTAGATTCATATCATGGATGAAAAGTGTAGAGAAATAATTACAAAAAAAGCCTCAAGGTTTGATAGTGGTTCTTTTTTTCCTTTTGTTATTTATATGCGGTACAATTTGTCCTAGTAAATGGGCACTTATTAGGCAGCGGCATGCATGAGTGTTACCTACCTCTCTGGATGGAACAAAGCAGTATGGTACATCTGCTTCCTCACATGCTACAGGCATGTGGCTGTATACATCAATTGGACTTGTGTCACCAGCTAGTACCACCACACTGTAAATAGTAGACAAACATTACAACAATAATAATAATAATTAAAAAGATTAAAACAAGACTGATATTTTTTACCATGTCTAATTAAGTATCATATGATTATATAAGTGTTGATATCTTGTTTGTTCTTTTAGTTTACTTTCAGAAATATGTATTATATACTCATTGTACAATTACATATTTAAGTTAATGTGATTCAATTAAGGTACGGGAATACGTTACTCGCGTCAAAGGGTGAACATTTAAAGTGTATTCTATTTCAACAAGACTTCCCGTTAACAATCATCGATCCTTCCTCTTTTATTTAAACATTTTTGTTTTTCTAATGAGGTCATTTGGCAACATGTGCCTCTTCTTGGCAACCAGTGCCGGTAAACCTTATTTTGCGCTATACGTCATTCATTTGGTTAATTTCCTGTGTTGCAGAATGACATCTAGTCTGCTATGTATATACCTTTTAATTTTTCTCTGCCATGTTTGTGTAACAAACGTTTAATCGATTTGCGACAACCATTTTCGATGTCAACAAGGACTCTTTCGAACGTTATAACTTTTTTCAAGGGTCGATGACCCCCTTTTATTATTCCTAAATTGCATTCTTTACTAAATTTACAATCAAATAATCAAATAAAAAAGGGTAAGACCGGTCAGGTTTTATTCGGCTATTGTAAAGTAAAGCGATCACTAAAAACGGCTTTTAATTGCAGTTTTCGGATACAGGTGGTATATTTTTTTACCCTTGGACGCGAGTATCGTTTCCCCATACCTTAAGCTAGTGTTTTTTTTACGTACCCTTTTCCACCTTTCCTTACAGCTTTCTGAACTTCTCTGATTCCTTTAACTGCATGTTTGATACCATTTGCTGAAAAAAAGAGAAGTTAATATTTTCCAAAACCGCCTCCTCGATAGCCTAGTGGTATAGTGCTGGCTTCGAGTGCAGGATGTCCCAGGTTCAATCCCCAGTCAAGGACCGCATCATACCAAAGACGTTATAAAAATGGTACCAGCACTGAACATTCAAAAGGGAAAATACTGGCTCTTTCTCAAGAATTAAGATAGAAAAATAAATGTAATGGATAAAA
>ENA-OREC01000257-OREC01000257.1-marine-metagenome-genome-assembly--contig:-NODE-257-length-18110-cov-13.446958_pt1 | contig 18110 bp, 9 predicted proteins | sample MGYA00248626_ERZ508543 | MGnify/ENA primary metagenome ERZ508543 (study PRJEB26211, sample SAMN05518279) | marine metagenome | isolation source: Puget Sound, Washington, USA | host: Bankia setacea...
GGTGTTTGTTGATTGATGCATGCATTATGGGTGTTTGGTGATTGATGCATGCATTATGGGTGTTTGGTGATTGATGCTTGCATTATGGCTGTTTGGTGATTGATGCATGCCTTATGGGTGTTTGGTGATTGATGCATGCATTATGGGTGTTTGGTATGAGTGGTTCACTATAGTTATGACATTTAATCCATTTACAACTACATGTGCGTGTTCTTTTTTTAGGGTAATTGTGTTTAGTTTCAATACTAATTGAACCCTACCTCGTCTTTGATACCAACTCACTGCAGTTCCACAGGTTGCGTTATAACTAGGGTACTCATGTGTATTCACGTGTACCCAATATCAGCTCTGAGCCAAGTGATAAAGCACCAACCCCTACACGTACGTTAGTTCTCCAATCGTGTCGATGTCACTAAGCCAATAACTCAATGTGGTAATGTATTAATCACTCATGCAAGGTACATAACGATTCATCATACAAGTGTTGATATAGATGGTAGCTACAGGAGAACACATTCCCAAGGACCACATTGTACCAGACCAATAATACAACTAATCATAGAATACCCCTGTTAGTGGGATTTGTCTATACATCAAAATGCCTCAAGCAGAAAAAACAACAGCACACAAAACAAAAGCTTCACACAATGAGCTATTTGCGGGTGTCTAAATTTTAGCCTTTTCATATGTAAGGATTTTACGAAATCAACTGTCATGGACAAAGATGTGTAGTTTTAAAATGCAAGGCAACTTCCTCAAAGTTCCCCCACATTATCGGAAAACAAACAAACAACACAACAAAAATAAAGGTCATAAATGAAGACTTACTTTATCATCAAACCCTTCAGACATGTGTTTCTTCTTCCTCCTCTCCTATTGTCACGTGTTGAACACAAATTAATTTTTTACATCAAGGTCCGACATCAGTAATTTTATATACTTGTAATACATATGTTTTCTACTAACATTCCGTTTGGCAGATGTTGCTATTCTAATCAGTGTATATATCAGATCATTGCATTCTTACGTTTGGGCCAGCCTGACTAATGTGTACACATCAGATACAAAGACGGTGTCTAAGCAGCTAAAACAGAATTCGGTAATGTGCTAGGTCCATGACAAATTCTGCATGATTATATTCAGTGTGCAAATGTGTATTGTTCGATGCATATACAACATCTTGAATGTGTATACTGTTGTTTCTAAAAGTATAGTGAGTGTACAGCTGCGAAATACTTGCTGACTCTACAGTATTTTGCACAAAACTCGCGACACTATTTTGGGACTAGTCAACAACAGTCCTGTATATTCACCGTGCCAATTACCTTAATGAAAGTAGGGAAGATTTTATCCATCACTCCGCGAAAAACAGAAGCCCCGAAACAACTCCCTCGTGATCAGTCATGTAACGTAGCATACAGGCAAACACTCTAACGCAATATCCTCCAAATGAATAAACTACCTCCTAGCCAGAGCCTATTCACCAAATTCACTTTATATGAAAACATAGAACACGATAGGTGCCACGTAATTTTGGAGATTTTGGTTGCTAAGTTGTGAATCTGGAATTAACCATGTCGGACGAGAAAGGTAAAGGAGTCACAACAGAGCCACCGACTGTTGTCATAGAGCTAGGGGAGCGTGGGCAACTCTCTCGTGAGTCAAGCAAGAGTAGGAAATCATCTACGAGTACGTCGTCATTTGAAGACATAGACAACAAGGAAACGGTGACGCATAGACCTGTAGGTGCAGGAAGTTTACTAAGAAAAGGTAGCCAACGTAGTTGCCACAGTATCCACAGCGTTCAACGTACCCGCGTGGCAGAAGACACCGAGCCGGCAACTGTAGAAATCGACATGTCAGACTCACCAGCATATGTACGTACAGAAACTCTTCCTGTAGGACCATCTGCATTCAAAACCACTTCCCTGGACGATCCACAATTTTATGCACAGACGACATCACCAGCACAAAGCTACAAATCGTCACGCGCCAATATTCACGCAGGGAAGTACGGGGCGAAAGACAATGACAGGGATCCAGATAACGTCAACGACATAGTCAAGGTAGAGGAAACTTGTTTGTATATCAGCATACATATCTTAATCACTCAATATCTAAGAGTCAGATAGGTACACATTCATGTTTTCCTTGAACTATTTAGCACTGTTACCTTAAAGGCACACTATTACTCACAGTCATTAAACCAATGATACTAAGATAAATAGAAAGCTAACACATCTTTATAAAGCTGTCGAAATTAACTACCAAACAAATATTTTTGTGTTTTCTTTATGTGTGTATTTACCTTTGTTTATCAAAATGACATCAAGATAAAACTAAATTACGCATGTGGCTATATCAAAACATGCAAACCTGGCTATAACTAAGCTTCCTTGATGCAACAACACCTGTGACTTGCTTTGTTATTAAACACTGTTGTCGGCAATGGCAATGGCAGTGGGCGGCTTTAAGACTAAGTTTAGTTTCCATTCAAGTTATTGTTTTAATACAGGCGAAAGGTTTACAATGTACATCCTCTAAATGTTCTAGTTTGTTTCTATTTGTCACGATGAGGAACTGTAAATGTTCAAATCAGAAAAATTGTTTCTCTATTCTGATTTGTTTCCTTCTAACAGTACTGTCCCATTTCAGATTAAGTTCGAGGAGATATTTGCGGAACCAGAGGGCGCGTATAGTTTTGGAACCATCTGGGGCGCCACATATCGGATATTCACGGATACGAAACTATGGTGTTACAAATTTCTGTCAGCTCTGTGTGGTGTCCCATGTGCTCTGTGCTGGGGTTTACACTTTGCGTGTTTGTCATTCTGTCAGATCTGGTACTATCAGCCCAGCATTCGCAGCTTCAGTATCCAGGTGAAACCGTGCGCAACAATGTTCGGAATCCTCATTTCAGCCTTTGTTGAACCATGTATGCTCGCACTGGGCAGAATACTAAGTAGCATAAGGGTTCATGTTGCCAGTGATTGAGATATACAAAGTAACAGGTGAACAAACATAAAAGGATACTACGAATGTACCGATTAAATATAGTATGCGTGAAACTAATACATTAATATACTGAGTAACTAGTGAGTAATTGAGTTAAACGTGTGCAAGACATATTTCAAAGATACAGTTCGCAAGAAACCGTTGTGATTTTCTTGCTGACACATGTTTAAATTTAATTCTCCGTTAATTTTCCCGACTAGATGAAGTACCGGAACCGTGGAAGTGTTGAATAAGTCTACGATTCCCATAACATGAAGAACAACTGATAATCAATAAGATCAATTTCATCCACGTCTTTGTCATGAAACACAAATTACATTAGTTTTATTAAATTGAAGTAGAGTGTACACATACCAGTAGTGATTAAACAGGTGAACTTTCTCTATATCATGATGAAGCATCTTTAAACTGTATAATCTAAATACATACTGAACATATGACAGAACAAGTCATTGTTTATTATTGCAGCTCAAAAAGCACATTGAAAATTCCTCATCTATTATAACTTATTCGACATTTTCGCCAAAGCGTTCGTAGTTATGTGTCTAATTCTTCTGTATCTCTTAAATCCTGAACCTCTCATCCTGTTTGTTTCTATAATATCAAAGTTATTCATTGTGACATAATAGTAAAATTGTATAGTTTTTCTTGACATCTGGAATGCTGGTCCAATGGGCCAAGTAACCTTGTTGAAGGCAGTAATGAGTATGTATAATATATAATATCCGTATGTTTCTTAACATTTTTACTTCTAACATTTTGTTTCGTATTATCACTTAACCGGAACAGTTTGTGCCTTGCATTTGCACACTAGTGTCATTTTCCATTCGATGTACGAGAACATGCACTTTGTAGATCGTAAATAACAGCTGAAATTATTATTTCAACAATAATTGAACTACTGCCGATAACACAGGTGCTAATCATGTATAGCTGATACCATTGCTCGTGTAGTCATTATCAAAACGGAAACGTCCAGCTTGTTAAGAATGTTTTAAATGCATCATACAATGTTCAATCTATCACAGACGAGTGCTCAGTTTATCCCTTGGTGATCTTAATTCTGCTAAGACATGACCCACATGCAGAGCAGACTGGAGCGCAGCAGCAATCTACAATGGTGGCAAATATTTTCTGGCAGCATCCAAGACAGATAGTGAAGTCCCTCATTGCCGGTGTATATATCCAAATATGGGTGAAAGCTATGATAGCAAAGTCGCAACCCCAGGATAAAGCGATACAGATGCCACAGAGTGTAGTCAATAGCTTGTAACACAAACCTTTACCGCACTCAAAACACGTGTAGCTAAGTTTCCAGATACAACCTATTGACCTGGCGCCATCTGGTTCTCCTAAAACGTCTTCGAATTGTACCTGAAATGTATGTAAACAAATTAAACAGTTTAACATATATATTTTAGTACAATCAGCACAAACATAATTATTACTTTACGTGTCATTTATAAAGCTAAAATACGAAAATATATATAATTTAAGATCTCTTTTATTTAACAAAGATTCTTTTTTATATGGATATCTGCTCAAATTGTTTTCAAAAACGTTCTTTGTGAAGAAAAATAGCTCGTTACACAAACAAGTTTTTTTCAAGAACACCCTGCAATATTCAATAACTCAACAAACGTCATCAACATCGTTTGTGTTCCATTACCTTTAGGTGGTTGTTTATATCATTTGGATCTCTATTTTCCAAATCCAGGTCCGCCATATTTACCAAACATTCACCTGTATACCAGCAGCAAGATCGCTTGTATTTTATGAACGAGTTTCATACGAAAAAGTAATTTATATCTGAGGAGATTCCAAAGACCGCCCTGGTATCCATAGGAACGACCTCGGACGACGGCGGATGACGATGTTGTGGGTCTTAACGAATCCATTAAAAAATACAATATCAAATGAGGTGAACAGCCGGCAATTCTTTTTCTTTTTCACGTTTTATATTAATTCCTATTAGTACCGCCCGCCTGGAGCTGAACCTATAAAAGAACTTCGATTTGACCCCTTGGTGCTGGTAGTGGATGCAATGGAAGTCATCATGTAGATCAATATAGAACTTGAATAGCTGGTAGGTAAAGCAAGAGTTATTTCCGGGCTATACCATGTTAGTTACACTTCGCCGGTGTTCACATACGAACATGAAAAATGGCAACACTATTGCTAGATTACAAGAGCAACACATTTTCACTGTACGTTTACTATGCAAAACCAATTATTACTTATTATGCGTATTACTTCCAATATTATACTTTATATCAAACGTGTGTGCTGTACACGTTCTGTAAACGCTGTAAGTAATGTAGGAAGTGTATCAGATCAAGTCCATCACCGTTTTCTACAATTAAAGCATTGATAAAAGTTGATATACGCAAACATGTATAACTCACTGCGCATAACGCGTATCACTGTAGACAAACCAACCACGAAAACATGTTGCTATAGTCCCGACTGAGAATCGATCTCATTATACGTTACGTCTGCAGTAAAAATAAAAAGAGTTTTTACAAGCACGTGTGTTGAATGGTTTAAAAGAATGGGTTGTAATCAAACCCATCATTCAAACCATACAAACTGATACCGTACTTTTGTTTCTTGATTAAGGTCAAATGTCTAGTTACTACAGTTGTGTCAAACTTCCAACCTTTACATTGTTATTACAACCGATTTGTTTTACGTAAACGAACGTAAGTAGGTAGGTAAAAGACATCTTAGTGCCATTTGACCAACGCATGCGTAATTACTCAAATAATTTACACTTCTCCCAAATTACGAGATTGTGAACAAAGTCATCAAAGTAAACATATCAGTTCACACCATTATACGTGTATACCTGTATTGACTGGTTTATGTACTTAGTGCGACCAAGCTGAGTGAACGAGTGAGGCATGACACTGAGCGAAGTTGTATAAGGTACCTCTTTAGACATAGAAATACCACTAAAATCAATCATTTATCTAATTTCAATTCTTCATTTACTAGTAGTCAAACTAAATTTCTTTCAAGATACATTAAATACTATAAAATAATTATCATATACGAGTATCATATACAATCCCATGAATATCAATGCTATGCTTAAACCAAACACCATAGGCTATTAATCACCCATAAAAAGTACCCGAATGAAGAGAAATTGGCCAAAGGTATTGAAAAGCCAAAAGATGAATAGGTGTAAGATTTAAAAATATTCATATACGCTTAATCAAGGAGACGTTTGCGTCGCCAACAACCATGTCTTAGCAACAAGAGAGCTGAAATGTGTGTTGGGAGACGGTGAGTTCTTCAGTTGATACAGAGACACTGGTGTAGGTACAAGGAGCAGCAACACACTTATCTAAAAATGTCGGATCTTGATATGGAAAACCGTGATCCTAATGGCATTAATGACCATATTAAGGTAAAGTTGTGTTCCTGTGGTAGTTAGTTTGTTTTTTCGTGAAATGCGCGATAAAGAAAAAAAATGAAGCTGATTCTTTGCTTTCTTCCGTTAAATGTCTGATATTTATCATTCGGTACGTGTTAATAGAAACTGCATTTAAACGGTAACACATAAACTAAGACAAATCAAATATTCTAGAAAATGTGGAGATATCATATTCCTTTAACTTAGTTTTTTTAATTTTAATTTAATGTTGGATAATTCGATTTCTAGAAGATTTTGGGTCGCAACAACCATACCTTAATAATTGTCCATGACATGTTACAGATATAAACGTATTCACAGCTACCGGTTTCCTTCTGTTTTGTTACCGTAACCTTGCACGTTTAGTTGACATCATAACCATAGAGTACACTCTCAGCGAAACGTTTTCTCGAAAACAAAACTAATATATTTTAACAAATACTTTAAGGTCTAAATTTATTTTTAGAAGAAAACTATTTATCGAGACACATTCTTAGTGCATTTGTACATTGAGGTTATGTATGAGTATTTTTGCACGATTGTTCTTTTATGTGAATGATTGAGGACTAAACACAATTCAGCGTGAGTCGGTAGTCGTGAATATCGTAAGTTTGGATTACTTGTGCATCCAGCTTATTTTCTGTTTGACTTAACGTACATTTCCTAGTGTTACTATTCAGGTTGCGTGGGAAGATGTCTTTGCTGAGCCCGATGGTATCCACTCTATCGGGTGTGTATGGAGATGCAGCAATATGTGCTTTGAGTGTTCCAAGAATTGCTGCTACAAGTTGATGACGCTGCTGTGCGGCATGTGTATCGCTCTTGGCTGGGGCTGCGACTTTGCCATGACGGCCTTCACCCACATCTGGTACTACACTCCTTGTCTGCGAGACTTCACGATATGTGTTGGTTGTTTCCAGAAGGTCTACGGCACTATTGTTATGTGTTGTTGTGGACCAGTATGCGAAGCTTGTGGCATGGTCTTTAGTAGGATTAAAATACAGAAGTGCTAACCCAGGGTTGGACAGAATGAGCAGAACTGGAATTATCGAAAAGCTGAAAATACTGTTTGTGATCATTTGTGTAGTATATACATTTGTTATAGATTGATCGAAGTATTGACCTGAAACGATTGGATCTGTTTTCGAAGGAATCATCAAGAAGTTAATTCAGTGCCCTAGATATTGTTTTTAAATCAGGGTCTTTAACACTCTTTTTTTATTTTAACTAATACTATTTTTATATTTTTCACTTCTATAACAAAATGATGTTGGGCTTTTCTTTTTCGAATTCGACATCACGTTGTTTTTAAATAAAGGCACTGTTATAGGTTTTAATTGTATGTTGTTCGTTTGATTATCTCTTCCAAATATGTTGTTGAAAATAGTGACACTATATATATATATGTATAAATACTGGTTTATAAGCGATGAAAGAATCGTGCAGTTAGAAATCATACTCCACGTATATGTTTCAATTGAAGCATGTGCACAATGATGATCCAAACATAATCTTACTTAATTTGTGTCAGATATGAACCATCTATTGTGTAGGTTTGTTACATGTGCTCCATTAGTATACGTTGGTGTCAACATCATTAGTAGTCCAAACGCATGTGCCGCACGACAACAACCATACTGCTAGTGAAAGTAAGCCAGTATTTAATACAAAGTTGTTCATTATCTACTCGACTTTAATTCACTAACGATAGTATGCACGCGCCCAGCCTGTTGGAAGTAATTTAGATGGTTTATTGGAAATTAACTGTATTGGTATATTCGTCACAAAGGCAAAACATGTATCTGAAACGCAACGGTCCCTAACATAGTTATGTTCATATAAGTTTAAAATGTTAACAGGATCCTCCTAAAAAGGGGCGAAATACAGAATCAATAAAAAAATATCAAACCTATTGTTTTCACTTGACAGAAATTTGCTCACAATTGGTGTCATAAATTACTGTTAAGAGTTGTAGTATTGAACTTTCACAACAAAACTTCCAAACGAATGACCCGTACCACATGTATACATATCCAAAAGCATCTTCACGACCATGTTAAAATAATTGTATTATGATTTTTCACAATAATTCCAAAATGATATATATTTTAACTGCAAATAAAAAAGATGATCTTCTTCTTCTCGGTCGCTTAAAAAAAAAAGAAAGAAAAAAAAAAAAGATGATGACACAGAATATTTGAATGTGTAATTGATAATAATAGTAATGAAGACTTTTATTAACGAGAGTGCTTATTAGATATGCATCTATCTTCCATAAGGCCATCAAGACAACCTGGTTTAGTAACAATAACAACATGGTTTAACAACAATAATAAATGACCATGGTATGGTATCAATGCCCTTATTACTTATTATGTTATTAGACCTGAGGTGGACGAGTCAGGGTATAAATTACCAATACAATTTATTAGGTTATAAACTTCATGTGTAGATAAATGAGCTGTTGCAGTTCATAAGAGACTATACAAAGTACATAAGAATAGAGTTTAATCGCTATGTATCAACTTGAACAAACACTCTACCTTAAAAGCATTGACTTACTTACTGACAAACAAGACATGTCAACAAGTAATCAAACAATCACATTTCCGTGCAGGTAGCCTGTGATTACATACTGACCACGCTTTATAAATTAGAAACATGGAAGTTATCCAGGGAAGATATTACACACACCACTCCATATACTACATGTGGATACTACTGAAGCGTTAACTTGTTCAACTATAGCAAGAACCTCGGCTACAAATACCTCCCGCGCTTAACTGTAACTGCTACTTGACTCGGCCACCTTCGGGTCTGTAACGCGCCCTGTATTCGAAATTACACGAAATTGGCAAGGGTAGCTTTCCACTGTTCAACGATTTTCTCTGATACAGCCCCAAATAAAAGGTGTATAGACAGGACTTCCGAGTGTGTGGAGCAAGCTGTACGGCATGGTAGAAGAGTTGAGAAAGGCGACATCCTTCATTGGTGGGACCGGGGTCAATATGAAGATAGCCTTAAACGCACCGAAGATGAAGCTGCAAGCATGCCTACAGTAACCTCTTTATATGCTGATTTCCAACTGTGAATCATGTTGAAAGGCCCGCAACAAGATCACAAATTCGCAAAATGTTCTATGAGACTATCTACAATTTACCATTTGAAATCATACGACTACACATTACAGAAAGACATTGATAATGAAATGGTTAACAACTAAGAATGCTTTGAACACATTTCGGTTACTTATAAGTTATACCCTTCAGAATGTGATACCCCTCCAAAACAGTTTAGATATTTCCACTAGCACGCATTGGAAACTTAACGTTATTTAAAAGAACTAATCGTGATATGATTGTATCATGGTACGACATAAATAATCGAACTTAGTTGTGTGACCTTGAATTTTCTTTTCTAAATGTCCTGTATTATAAAATTGGACAAAACATACTATAATCATATCTTGTAAATCTAGATCAGGCAAATTATAGAAAATAGAGTTTGTGAATTAAAAGGTTTGTCAAAATTGCCTAACGACGATCCTGCTCTGTCTGTATATAAAAAGGAAATCTCACAGACCGCCTGGTTTAGCATTTAAGGGACAACGGAAACAACTTAACTTTTTGTAAAACTTTGCTTAAGAAATACACCAAAAAGGACTTAAAAATGGGAGGAGACGAGGTAGACCTGATTAACAGAGATCCTAACAACATCAATTCCAACATACAGGTGAGTCTTGCAGATATACGTTCAGTGATTTAACATAAGTTTCCGTAATACTTTACCAGAAACTATTAGGTCTGAACGAGAATTTAGATCATCCGATATTTATTAGAACAAGTTGTCCAACATTAAGCTTATTGTAAGAAAGACAGTGAAGGAATTACTCATTACAACAACCAGCAGTAAGCTAAACAATTAACAAGTCTAGCGTATACTCATAAACATACAACATTATATATAAGTAAATTACCATCGTGAAAAATACACACCAAACAAAAGTTTCTGAATATATTTTCCACGGCAAGCTAGTTTGTGGAATTTGAACACTCAAACTCGCCACACAGTTCAAACAAAAACTTTATATACAAATTCGTAAATTGTATGTCCATAAACTGCTTTATTAAAAGTTCTTGATACAAAGTTAAGCAACAAAGGAGCATTACCTCTGCTTATGTTTGCTTATGGGTGTATGTTCTTGGGAAGCAAACTATGTATAGTCACCTGATGTATTACAGGTTGCTTTTGAAGACGTTTTGGCCGAGCCCGATGGTGTCCGTTCTATCGACTGTGTGTGGAAACTCAGTTACAGCTGTTTCGAATTCGGCAAGAACTTTTACTACAAGTTGTGTACGCTGCTCTGTGGTATTTGCATGGCCCTGGAATGGGGGTGTGAGTTCGGTGCAGTCGCTCTCTGTCACGTCTGGGTGATAACTCCATTCCTAAGAGAGCTTACAATCTGCTGTGGATCCTGTCAGAAATTCGCTGCCATCTTTATCAACTGCTGCATGACCCCGTGTTGTGATGTTTGTGGAAATTGCATCGGTCGCATCAAGACTGGATAAATATTGGGATAGTTTAATACAACGTGTGTTGATGAAAAATGTGACATACAATTGCAATGACGGTATCAATACTTTTCGGGTGTCCTATTTCTCTTTCACATTGGATTACTCGTTACTGTTTACTGTACATGCATACCTGAAACATTTAGTAACATCTTCAATCAACCATTATTTCGGAATGATAAGATAATATTCAACATGCCTTTTTATATGATATACAACCTCATTTTAAGAACTCGTCTATACATTGAAGCTCACTCAGTTGATTAACATAATGAATAAACATTTAGTACTATTGATGTTTCTTTATTAGTTGTTCTATTGTTGTCTACTTATTGCAGCTAATCGAAATCTGCCAGAAATATTGGTTCCATTTCTATACAAGTCCTATGTTTTTAGAACTGTATTTAAAGCAAAATTTGATGTACGTACATGTAAATTTATAATTCTCACGTAGATTGAACAATATTATTTATTTTTTGTTAAATTTAAACTTACACTGTACAATCTAACGTTTTATTAAAATGAATATGAAACACATGATTGGTTTCGTTAGTAACGCAGTGTGCATCTTTATTACACCACCGCCATCACGATAGTAGAGAAATATTGAAACCATAATACATGTATACTGTAGGTCAATGTATTACCACGTAAGTATTAACCATAAACGAGCTGTGGGTCAAGTATCTACATGCCTGAACTGGTATATATAAGTGTATATGTATGTTACATTGTGCTGTGCTGCTGTCAATCTACCGGCAGACTTAATGGACGTACGAAGGAAGTTACAAACATATAGTCTGACAGGGAAGGAATTATTCCTGACCACACAAACAACACAGTGTGTGTGGTGCTATAAACATAAATAATATTATATATAAATGTATGTAAACGCTTTATTAAATGGAACAACTCAAACAGAAAGAATAGTGGGTAAATGTTCGGCTTGGAACGGACAATTACACACAAAAAACGAACGTCTAATAGAAAACAAATCGGACACCTTTCGATATCTGTAATAAACCATACACATCAATTGTTCCGAAACGTGTTAAAGTCGCAAGCATTTCTGACCCAATTTTATTTTAAAAAAAAATGTTAATTACAAAAAAGAAATGAATGGTTTCAACACAATTATGAAATTAGGATAGCTACAATTTAAAATGAATACCGTTCGTATTGTTACAGGCGTAGCTGTCGGTAACCACTATTGTTTCCCGTAGTAATAATGACTTAATTATCAGTATATATACCACACTGTAACATATTCACTCTCATTTAAGCTAGTGTAGTGTCTTGTCCTGGAGAGGGTTTGATATAAGATTGAAAAACAAAAATGGATACACTAGATTTACTAAACAGGGACCCGAATAACATCAACCAACATGTCCAGGTTTGTATAAAGACACCTACGAATGGATTTTAAAATAACGAAAAGTCAGAATAAGTTTCCAGGGCAGGCTATTTCGTTACATAACGCGAGTGTGCAGTTTTAACATAATCACAGGCACGTTTACGGAACCCACGTTTTTTCATTCACGTTTTCTTAACATCGCAGTTTCGGTGTATTCATCTTGGTCTTCAACAAGGTGCTTAAAAAGGATTTCAGCTACAAAGTTGTCTAAATGATATTTAAGCAGTTATCCAATATTAAGCGAATTTAGAGTTTGCTTTAACACGCACCTGTAAATGTAAGTAATGCCGTTTTCTTCGAATCAATAAAAATGGGTCTCTATTCCAGCAACAGATCTACAATGTGCACATTTACTAGGTTTCTACTTTCATTGATAAGTGATCCGGTCCAGACGATGTTTGTAGAAGTTGATATTATTTCGCTAATCGAGCCTGAGGGCGAGTGTTTATCAAATAGTTCTGGAACTAGATCACTATCAGTGTCAAGTTTCTATATTAATCTATGTTCAGTAACGGTTGCCCTAATATTAACGTTACTCCCAAACAAGTGAGCAAAAAGTACGCAACTATTTTGGATCTTTCTATCTCTGAAACAGCTGATACTATTTCTGAAACAGCTGATACTATATCTGAAACCGCTGCAAATATCTCTGAAACAGCTGATACCATCTCTGAAACAGCTGATACCATCTCTGAAACAGCTGATACTGTATCTGAAACCGCTGGTGATATCTCGAAAACAGCTGATAATATCCGAAAAGGGTGGAACGACTGGTGTATGTAGTAATAAAATACATGTTTATAAAATAAGTGATGTTGTCAGTAGTTAAGGAGTTAAGATTTGATGCAGGCCCAAATTGTGTGCGTTGATTTAAGTTTTGCGAAGTACTTTAAACAAACAATGTACCCTCATGTGCACATGGCGGGTTTCCTACCAACTTACTCGAGATACCATTCATTTACATTCAAGTGGTTTATGACTAGTAACAAAATCACATCAAACAATCAACCAACACAACTTTCAACTTTCAACTTTTATTTACATATAAAGCTTAGATCCACAACACGAATAACATAAGCAAATACACATTTGTACAAAAACAACAACACTAACTGTAACAAAATGGCGAACATTAACTTAAGCTGGTTTGAAGAGATATCGGAACGACTTAATATTGACATATATTTAGATTTGAAGAAAGATATAGTATATTGACAAAAATGCAATAGTGTTTTAATAGTAATGTAATTATCAATGGCATTATAACTTGAACATTATAACAATAACGTCTTGGTTGACAGGGTATTGATGCTAGATTCAGAAGTTTTATATCTACAACATGAACCTTAAAGATACATTCTGATACAAGAGAGCCTATAACATATTACACAGAAAGCATGTAAGAAAGAAAGTCCTATAGATAAATGTAAAGGCCAATCTGATGTGTATGATCCTTCACGATCGGCGAATTCCCTTGGTTTGTTGATAAACAATGCAGCTTCCATCTTAGCGAGTCACTCCTTCCTCCTGTACATCCGGTACGTGAGAGAAAAAAAACGCTGCTCAACCGTTAGTGTCGACAATGTTGGTGATAATAACGGCCCTTGGTGAAAAAAATATAGCGATTAATTCATGTATTATCGGATTAAACTGACAAAAACTTTCCATGTCCGCCATGACACCTGCGAAGTTCGTACGACAGGGGTAGGGCATGCGTAACTTTTACCTTCTTAATTCTTAACTTGTTCTTAGCTACGAACATATTGATAAAACGTAGGCCGTTCGTAAAGTCGACGTATCAAAACTTACACTAAAATCGTTCTTACGATAAAATGACCCCCTGCTTACTGGCTTCAGAACAGTGCTCTATTAGTTTTAAACTGATCGTACTAAAATTAAATTAAATCGTGAACGCATGCAAAAATAATCCAACCCATTTCTTTGGCCATATTAAATCGACATTATCTATTGTGCGAGTGTCGATTTAAAAGTGTTGATACAGTAAAAGTTGGTCGATTGAACAAAAAAAGAGAAAGAAATGTACTGAAATATGACTCAAAAATAACGGTATCACACGAGAGAACAACTAAAACATCGGGTTATCCCTTTTGCGTCGGAAAACCTAGCTGCTTTCCAAGTCGTATACTGGACATACAGTGTGCAAACACGTGGTTTTAACATGTGTCGCTTGTGTGCACGATGAAATTTGAGAATGATGCTATCATAAGGCTGTACAACTTCCACCAAGCCAGTGGACCCGCTATGATTTTCAGACAAAAGAAAATTACACGTCAAGAGTAAATATAAACGAAATACATGTAGTGTGCCGTATTCAATCTCTTTCTAAAACGGCTCAATACATGTAGCTCTTTAAAATAACTTAATTATACGACAATACACAGTACATACGGTAATACATAGTCTCTTAATTGCAATTTCGCCTTTCTGTGATATCACATTGAGATTCTAGTATGATAGTGTCTGATGACAAAAAAGCATGATTGTATAGTTAGCCAAACGATATCTGATGGGTTGGTTTTTGCTGAAACTCTACATGCATGTTGTCACTGTTATTTTCAGGTTGCGTTTGAAGATGTAATTGCCGAGCCTGCGGGCGTTCACTCCCTTGACTGCATTTGGAAGCTCAGCTACATGTTGTTTGAAGGTGGTAAGAACTGTCAGTATCAGCTCAGCACCATCCTCTGTGGTCCAATGATGGCACTGGACTTGGGTTGTCAGTTTGGTTACATGGCCTATCTGCACATCTGGACTCTCACACCCGCACTTAGACTCATCAGTATTGAGTGTGGGTTACTACAGAAGATCTGGTCGCTGTTCGTCAACTGTTGCTGTGGAGCATGTGCGGAAATGCTGGGAAATACTTGTGGACGTTTGAAAACTGGATAGGGTGAGCACAGTACGGTCACGCCATTCGAAGCAAGGTCGACTAGAAACTTCTACAATGATTTTGTTTTTACATTTTTAAATCAATGTATAACTCTTGTTACATGTTGTTTAAGAGGTGTATTGGAGCAAAATAAAGTAATCAAGTGTAGATTTCCACCATTGTCTGTTAACAACAACCTTATGTGATAGTGTGTCGTTTGACCTGGTATAAAACAATACAAACATAATAGTTCATAAGTAAACTATGATTTAAACGGAGACATTTTGAGCTAACCAAATATATGTAGATTGTCTATATGTATGTGAATCAAATATATATTGAATGTTCTCACAGTGTGTTCCATGGTATACTCGTTGTGCGTGCGTAGATGGAAGCAACAAACTATTTGTTAATAAAGATTTGATAACCATTTTCTTTCTATTTGGCTTAATTTACACCAGCTGATAAGAATCAATCTAGTGCAACAGATTTGTACAATACACACACATTTCTAACAAAGCAGGTAGGGGACATATCGCAATTCTCAACCCTAACACAACCCCAAACGTTTATTCTGAAATGGAAATATAACGGAGGAGTTCCAGACTGATGGTACAAGCTTTGTTATAATATCATGGGACATGTAGAGTCTATAGATTAGACGATGCTAGTATTACTGTGTATGTTTCATGAAGTCTTATATGAGTAAAGCGATCAAACTGGATATACGTTAGTTACTATACATTGCGATACCATGGTTATATCCGAAAGTTCGGGAACTAAGTGATTCCTGTTTTATTACAAGCGGGATTTCTTTATCAATGTACAAAGATAATAAAAACGCTACAAACATTCGCATATACATGAATGGTTGCACACAATTCGATGTACTAATTAGGTATTTTATTTCTTTATTCAATTTACACACATATAATCAAACTATATCACAGTATGGAATACAGTCGTTTCCAAAATATACCTAGTCATAATCATGTACTCGTAGCTAACAAATACTTAATACATGCATTTGTGTTTGTATAATATCACAGCTAATATAGCTTTGTATAATCAATTTATTTCTACGATTACCGATGAACAAAGATGAGAAATATTGTCTCGTTTTGGATATAAAATGTATATATGAATTTACGAAAAAGTAAGCTGATTCAATTGCTTTCAAAAACTATCGCACAATTCGCGAAAGGCCGTTAAACCAGAGGTGTATTTTCAAACAAACACACATAAAGAGCAATAAACTAAATAACACTACACTATGGCCGGTATTACTCTTTCTGCTCCAGTATAATGATATTTAGAGATAACAAATATTCCACTTTGAGGTTGGCACATAAACGGGTGGGCTCAGTTCTCTACAGACATTGTTCTCTAAAACGCATTGTCAGCACATTGTTCTTTCTCATAGTACAACAATAGTGCTATAGATTGTAGTATACTCACGTGCATGTGTTCTCCATAAGAATGAAATAGTAGTTTTGATCGAAGATATTCAAGATTATTAAATTGCAGTATCAGTTAAAAAAGACCTTTCTTTATTCAACAAGTTAGGTCAAAGCATGGGCACACAACACATACTGTTCATCACACTAAAGGCAACACAATAAATAACTTGGCTTTCGTAAGAAGCACGGTGGCTCTTTTTCTTAAACAATATCACTTTGAAGCTTGTCGTTAGGCTTTTTGAATTTTGATATTGCTTAAGATTGTTCCACATGCGTCACAGAACGGTGCAATACAACATGATGCCATAAGCGAGACGATCTTCTGCATGGGCGTACACACAATGGAGTATACACGGAGGATTGGGGTGATGCACCAAACTTGATAGAAGATGATGGCAGCAAAGTCACATCCCCAGGCCATGGCAGTACAGGGACCAGTTAGAATGACGAACAGGTTGTAACATATGGACTTCCAAATGGTGAAGCAATGGTACGAAATCTTCCATATTAACCCAATAGAGTGTGTGCCGTCAGGTTCAGCTATAATGTCCTCAAACGAAGCCTAGAAATAGACACAGGTACAGGGTAACGGCACTAGTATGGTGATATTGTTCCATTTATGTTGTTTCAGTAATGATTCGAACTATTGGATAATATCTTTTTAAGCAATCAACGAACACTGAACTAGCGAAAGTTGAAGAACAATGATGCCAGCGTACATATTAAAACAAACCTATACTTACATGAAGATGACTGTTGATGTTGTTAGGATCTCGGTTGACCATATCAATTTCCCCCATGGTTAGTCTGTATCTGTGAGTCTCTGCGTCCGTACAGTCTGAAGTCTAAAGTCGCACTGGAGCCACCAAAACCGCGCGATCTTCTCAAATACTTCTATCCTTATACATTGCACAAACTCATATCCATTAACAATGACTTCCTTAAGCGTTTTATTTACAAAGTATTGTTTAAAGTCATCGCAAACATTTGGCCAAGCGATTTTGATTCAGGAGATATCAGCAAGGACAATGAACGTATGGATGCATACACAATCAAACCATGTATTCAAAGGGTATAGTAATTGGGACAGTATACGATTGAACTCCCATACCCTTAATTGCAAAAAACAGATGTTTTGAGATTTCACGCCAAGATCTAAGTAGGCCAACTATGATACATGGGTAATGTGTTGTTTGTGGCTGAACATGAAATGCATTAAAACTTAGGGTATGGTTCGTATTCAGTAGACATAAAGTAAAACCGTTCGGACAGATAGAGTAAGTAAAACCGTCCGGACAGATAGAGTAAGTAAAACCGTCCGGACAGATAGAGTAAGTAAAAC
>ENA-OREC01000258-OREC01000258.1-marine-metagenome-genome-assembly--contig:-NODE-258-length-18105-cov-13.333814_pt1 | contig 18105 bp, 12 predicted proteins | sample MGYA00248626_ERZ508543 | MGnify/ENA primary metagenome ERZ508543 (study PRJEB26211, sample SAMN05518279) | marine metagenome | isolation source: Puget Sound, Washington, USA | host: Bankia setacea...
AAAAATCAATTCACTTATTAACAAGATGTCTCCTTAACTTAAAACTGTACTATTCAAACAGAACAACTTTATTTATACAGAATTACGTTCTTAGAAATGACTTTAAGATGTGTATTTTCACTCTGGACGATTTAAATGCTGCTAATTAAGTGCATAAAACATATTCCTTATCCTCAATGATAAATTGAGAAACAGGAAAAAATTGTTAAAATCAAGGTTGGAGCACTTTTAGCCTTTAACCTTTACATGAATGACAGAACCATTTATTTTTAGGTTTGATATTTTGTGTTATTTCCTTAAAAAGAATTTATTTTGGACATTTGAATTTGTTGATTTTGTCATGAACTATTGAACAAAGTGTTTTGATTTTATTTGTGTTCAGTTCTTGGTGCAGTTAAACCAGGAAATGCAGGGAAATTAAGGTGCCACACGAAGTATATGTATAAAGATTCTATAGTACATTACGTCTTCTTTCCTTAACGTATTTCATTAATAAGAAAATTAGATTAAACTGTACATTGGTTTATTTTCAAATGTTTTGATGAATTCTTCAATTTCAATAAAAGTGCAGAATAGGCAATCTCTCAAGTGTCCAAGTGAATTACCGTAAACAACAATATAACTGCTATCAATCTGACAAAGAGGTCAATAAATTTCCAGCAATGCTCAGACAAATATATCAAAATCGTGCTTACTTAGATAGAACTTGTTTTGATCTATTTTTAATTATTTACGGATGTATATCTATAAACTGTCTGGGTTCATTTGTATGTTAGAACTGTTAAACCCTACATATTGTCTCTCGTCGAAACAAACTTCTCCATCTTGTCATGTAACAAGCAGACTGGCCCTTGCAGCAAACATGGCATGATTTACACACGTGTTGTGAAAACAAGTCCACAATTTATTACTCATGGTTATTAATGTATTGCAGAAGCTTTAGACTGTAATATGCACTGTATAAATAGAACTTATATACGGGCAAAGAATAAATATATAGAACATAAGAGTGAACACATCAGTATCTATGAACCTATAAACCATAAACGTGATCACAGGTTTTTCCTAATGTAAATATAATAAAATATGACCCAAATATTTCAGGAAACTCATTTTTAACTTTAAGAGCAAACCTTATATTAGCCTCACAAGGAGACCTCCTGCGAAAAAAAATGACGGTTAAAATTTTAGGAATCTACTATTATGAAAAATATGTCACATTTGAATCTTTGGAATTAAAAGCAGGGGGTAAAAGATCTTAAATATCTTTTTTAATTCTTTCAAAAATCGTAAAATTATCATGGTTATTTGGAGTGATTTATATGAAACATTTTGGTCTGTCAGTAAAGTCATAATTTATAGTCATCCATAGTTTTAAGTATAAAGTATATAAATAACACTCTTAAGATGTGGAAGCAAAATGGTTCAAAGTGCTATTCAGTAAAGGGGCAGAAAGAAACCTTTTCCATTCACCGATTGTATCGCGTGGAAGGAATGCTTACCTTTTAGGGAAATATTAGTTTTGTTTGAAATTGTTTAAAATCTCAAGTGAGTTTTGTATGGGTGGTGTTATAAGATTGGAACATTAGACCTCCCCAAAGTTCACAAAATAGATCATGAAATGGACACATGGTTTACTAGTTCAATAAGGTGAAACTATAGCACGCATATAAACAAACTCCAAATATAGAACAGAACTTACATGCTATTAATGAATGATTACCATGTGACTTTCTACTTTTTGTTATAACTTTATAACTATAATGTCTGTTGCTTTGTTTTGCCATTTTCTGTACAACAGGTATGCCGACAATGTGATTTCCCAGTCTTTGAAAATGATTAGTAACCAATTTTTTGTTTTCACTATTTTTCTAATCTTTAAGCCAGAAAATGTTCTGAACGAAAATAGATCCAATGTTGTTGTTTTTTCTTGTTTCTTTTTAATCAACACATCAAAAGAAATTTAGGGGTCAGAAAACTGGGTTTTCTGTTTTTGTTTCCTTTTTTTTAGTTTCAGGATAAGTGAAATGAATGCTTCCTTCCAAAAAATCAGAACCATTTACATTTTATACCCATTAACATCATTTAAGGGAGAAAACAAAGCAAAACAAAAGCGGACAAGAATTAAATGAAACTATGAAACTATGTCAATTTACATGATGAAAACAAATGGTAAAACAAAACATTCCCCACAAATGCATGAAAATGTATGTCACGCTGACCTTAAAAGTGCATTTTTATATTATACATTTCATCACTCGTATATACCATGGGTGCCATTAGCAGAAACAAATGTAAATGGATTGAAATTTTACTTTATAATTCAGTTATTTCATTCTTAAAAAGTCCACATACATGTATTTGTCATTAAGTTACAAAACTAACATGGTTAAGATGTTATACATGGAGAAAAACTTCTATAAACAGTGGCAACTTCCTCACTCATATCTACAACTGTAGCCATTTGCATAACACCATGTAATAATATTTTTAACTTTACAATCTTCCAAAATAAACTTTGTTTTATGTATAAATATTTATAGGTTGGTGTACTACTTAAATTCTCATTATAGCGGCAAAAACTTGCAAGTCACATGACTTTCAGTGCAACCAATCATATCACTGGTATACATTGCAATACATGACTTAGTGCACTTGAGGCCATGGATAAAAACAAAACACCTCAAATTTTAAGTGCATTAATAAAAGTTCTTAAATTTACTAAAAGTCTTAAAACTCTCCAAACCTTGACACACAAAAAATTAACCGAGGACAAAAATACTGTCGTCTGCCAGCCCACAGAAAGTATAAACATTGTATACAGGGTACATAAAATGATCCAAATGTGTCGAAAATAGAACAAGTTAGTGTTCCAACCTGAAGTCGTAAAGCTGGAAGTTTATATATTTAAAGTACAGTTATATAGTTGCTAGAAGAAGCAGTAGCAATGTGGAAATAGTTTATCTGTGATCACATGTAGCATATATTATACATATTTATATAAACCTTGTGACCTCATCAGACCACTCACCAGGGTCATTATAGAAACCCCTTGATATTTCACGTCACAGGGCCAAGGTTGAATGTAAACCATTACTTCTTACAATCACAAACAAAAACATAAATACATCATTGTGACCCTGTGGACCCCCTATACACTCTCGGAACCATCTAGCCAGCTACAACACAGAGGTGAGGAATTCTAGTGTGTCAAGAAGATTAATGGCCTCCGTGTTTACATTGTAAAACAGTGGGCAAAAAAACTAAGAGACCCACTGTGACATCATGACCTATTCTTTACTTTACAACTCCCTTACAAGGTCAGTAAACGGGTCTGAAGCACTTTTCTACAACATCAAAGGGAATAGACATCATGCAAATGAAAGTGTTTATTTGATGTCATTGATGATTTGTAAGAACTTTAAACCATGGATTGAAAAACTATCATGTGAGACCCTTGACAGATATTCATTTTAATCCCTTGCTAGAACATGGGCAACATATCCCTGTTGTTATCTGTCTAACTCAGGTATACTTGTACTTTCCAGACGTACATTGATTGCAACTGACTACTTGTTTTTAATTCTGTGATCAAGCTTCTTTACATTTGAGCATTATTTACCTCTCATATATCTATCACAAACCTCTACTTGGCAAATACAAACGTTTCTTTATGTCCGTTCAGGAAGACACATCCTCAAATGCAGATGACCTTAGAATAAAAGCAGATATCAGTATGAAGTGTATACATGTAGGATTTATCCATATTTATGTACAATGCAGTTATGCAGTTGTGAGAAGGTTAATCAGTTACTATGTCAGCTTTTTTCTGCACGTTTATCTAAAATACTAATACAGACAATTTATGCAATTTTAGGTCCAAGTTTTCGTGTCAACCATGCACGGGTCACTAAAATTCCTCCAAGGTAATGTAAAATGGCCGACAGTTTGTGGCGACTTTTTGTTTCAGCATCACCAGACGCAGATGGGATGTAAATTAAAAGTGCTGGTTGTCGCAAAACACTGAGAGAACAGTACGAAACGTCATGTGACAGGAAACTTATGAATGCATAATTTGTCGTCTTGTAACAAACATTTTATATGATATTATTTATGATTTTTTTAGGAACCTGGGTATAGACATGAGTTAAGTTGTAAGTCACTGTGCAAGATGCAAATTGTTTATATTATAAGTTATAACAACGGTGTAGTACTGCAAGATTAAAAACTGTCCAATGGAAAACACTGACAAATCTTGTAGTATTATAAGAGGGATAATTTACTTTCAGACTAAGAATATATAAGTTACATTCATATACAAACAGGGGCTTTCTTCATGAATGTGCTCATTTGTCAGGTATTTATCTAAAAAAAGACAGGATCACGTTGGTTTAATTATTTTTCCCATGAAATTTAAGTTTTTGGGAAAGAGCAATTTAGCTAACCAAAATAAACTATTTCTTTTAAGAATACTTATTCGCAAAAATGTGTTTTAGGGAGCTATTCGTGCTGTTGTTTTGTTTAATGTTAAAAATAATACTGTTATTAAAGCGTAAAAATTGTGATGAACCAAAACAAATATTTTTAAGACATTAACCAATTGTGCATTGTTCAGCATTCAACCCCATGCTTATTGGACTGTTTTATCAAATGGGAGCTCATTACTATAGGATATGAGATATAAACAGTTGAGATATTTATCACTATTTTCAGACTGACTGTACTCAGGCTTAGGTGTCCATTGCCCACCTTTATCGCATCTTTGTAACATTTATTCATCTCCATCACATCAGTATTTGCATATGTCGACCTCATGATGTCAGAGGGGGTGAATATCAATTTTCTTACTCATCCATTGGTCACGTGGACAGTGTATACATTCCATATCGCCTGACGTTTAAACCAAGATACTTACCATGACATAATATAGCCTTGAAAGTGGACATTGACGTGCATATGTATCCCACATTGACGTAAGTAGTTAAACAGGTCTTTAGGTGAAACTTTACATGATGGCTTTTTTGTCTATAGGTTTACTGAGGAGAAAAGGTACGCAATCTATTCTATAAGCTAATGAATATCTGTACTTATTTAATACATCAATATACTATGAACCATTATACATGACTGCCAGTTTGTTTCAATTGAGTTATTAAGGCCAGTATAGTGATGATGTTGAAAATCGCACGTTCGTTTCATATCTACTTTCACACCTGATGACAAGACATTGGCCCTGAACCAGAAAAGGGACGACGAAATCTGACAAAAAACATGATAAACCTGCAGTACTGCCAATCATGATGATGCATGTTTTACGCTGACACGAGGTGACTTTTCATACCTCCATACCACCACGTATTATTTACTACATCATGACAAAGGTGTTACATACCTCTCTGGTCACATGGTCATTGGCTAAAAACGAGTGAACCTTGTAATTTACATATAAATCATGTTGTTGTAACGGAAATTCTAAAAGACAAATGATGTTAGTAGTTTTAAAGGGTATGATTATTTATGACACTCTCTCTCCATATTTCTCATTTTAACAGTTTGGGGTATTACCCATTTCTTTCCTTATGTACAAACATTGATTGCTCACTCGCTTTTTTGGTATTCGTTCTTGACATTATGGCATGGCTATACTTAAACATCAAGAACTATTTTGCAATTACATGAACATGGAGACAGCAACAGCAATATAAAGGATAGCTATTTTGTAATGTTCTCTGAATCACGTTAATCATCTACTCCTGTACGGAAAATCTAGGCCGATTCTGACCAGAATCTGTACCAATTCTGGTTAAAAGGCACACAGAGTTTGTGTTTTCTGTGCAGATCAGACACATACACAGATTCTGCCTTCAATTATGTTTTGTTTTCTGGACAGAATCCATCAGAACCAGATTGTTTTCTGGGCAGAATCCATCAGATCCAGATTGTTTTCTGGGCAGAATCCATCAGAACCAGATTGTTTTCTGGACAGAATCCATCAGAACCAGATTGTTTTCTGTACATATTATTGTATTAGACAGATTTTCCACTCTTCATTTTTTAAGAGTCAGACTTTTAGTACTTTGTCTATGAATATGATTCTATGAGACAATCATCTACGATAGTATGATCATCTATAAGTCCTTGGAAAACTCATTTACCAGAACAATTCACAGGACTAAAATAACTATATTGTTATTTACAGCTAAGTCACTATATTTTACTACTACTATTTAGCAAGATTGAGCATTAAGTACATATGTAATGTAACAATTCTAGAACTATTTACAATATCTCAGAAACAAAAGGGTATGGCCACACCTGTATTATAAAAGCTTGAATTTGATAAATATTTCAATGTATTGTTGAACCATCCACATGAATGTTTGTTTACCTCTGTTTAAGTTTTTTGTCAGGGAGTCAATGCCCTTACTTAACAAATCCTTTTGTACGGTTAGTTTAAGTCTACCAGAAAGATAAAACATAATTTTGAAGGGAGTCCTTGAAACTATTCTAACTGTACATTAAATACGGTTGTAACAGACGGTTGTCCAATTATAGTTTACATGTGGTGCGCACATAAATCCATTTGGTTTTACAGTTTGGTTTCATTTTTTGTTGTCAACATAAAACATTAATGCTAAGAGGAAGATTCCAGCGAAAAAAAGGTAAATTCTCCCACAAGTTGCAGGGCTATTAAGGACTCTTTAAGGTGAACATTTGATGGCGTCAGTAATCTGGGTATTTGTGATTGTTCTATTATTTACACTAATGTCCAAATTGGGATAGATATCATATGTGCGTGAACGGAATTTTACAAGGCGTTAATTTGCGTGCTTTGCGTGTGGCAATAATTAAAGTAGTGGATCTCAGCATGTGGTATGGAATGAAGGATAGATAATGAAGATGGAGACACATGAACTGGTTGTTATTCACACGCTCAACATTTTACTGGAATTTAAACAGAGGAAATTTTTTTGTCCAGCAATGACAGTTAGTCACCCAAAACAAGTGCGAATTACGATTTTTCATTTTCCTCCTTTCAACCAACACGCTGTCCAATGGTGAAAACAGTAGCCAAGGTCTTCAACATATCGGCTCTTTAACCAAGGTCAATCTTTTTATAACATACCAATGCAAATCTTGATCAATTGGTAACAAAACAGATATGAGACTTTTATCTGTTGAAATTTAAGCTTTAATCTTCGATCCATTTCTAAAGAATGGAATGTAAGTATGTTGAGTGACTGCAACTCTTTAACAATTTTCTAATACATTAACCATGACACTCAAATCTTATAGTAGTTGTATACAAATGATGATTTCACTGATTTTTTTATGATTCCTTTATAAATGATTTAAAGGTATTTCCCAAGTAAAACATGTAGAAATGTGAAGATAAAAATGAATAAGGGCAGAGCAACAGGTGAACTTTGTCATGGTTGTTGACACGTTACAGATCACTAGGGTGGACATCATTCAAACAGCAGACGACAAGACATGACAAAATCACGTGGGCCACTTCAACGTGATATACCCTTTAAAACATCGTCTCGGCAAGCAGAATATGAGCAATCACAGCATAAATGAGCGATTAGCGAAACTGTATGCCCTGTATTGCAGACACCTACGTGATCTATTACACAAATGACACCAAAATGTATAGACTAGCAGCACCCCCAATCTAAATACCTGTGTCGAAAACTATCAAATTAATTACCAAAAACAACTGCCAAAACCCTTTTTCACAATCTAATGCACTCACTTTTACACTGTTACTAGTGTTTATTTGTAGGCAGAAGAAATGAAACAGTTGAATACAGGTTATATATTACAGTCTCTGTATACTTTCCATGCTTTTATGCTTACATGGATCAAAAAATTATGTTAAATGTAGCACAACCAATTTTAATTACTGCTCATACTTTGAAGCACCATAAAACAAGTTTTTAATGTATTTGTAAATGTCTAAATCACTTCCAAATACACTGAAACTAAAACACCATACCTAATTACATGTAAAGAAGTCATATCTACATGACATGGATACCTAATAGCCAGTAGAATAAATCCTTTTACACCAATAAAATGTTAATTTTCAGCATCATTTTTTTTGCTCAATAACTATTCACCTAAATAGATAATATTTTATACTTTAATACAATATTCACAATAGAGTGGGTTGATAGCGTTTAATCAGATGGCATCCAACGATAGAAAACTGGCGGCATTCAACAATAGAAAACTGGTGGCATTCAACGATAGGAAACTGGTGGCATTCAACGATAGAAAACTGGTGGCATCCAACGATAGAAAACTGGTGGCATCCAACGATAGAAAACTGGTGGCATTCAACGATAGAAAACTGGTGGCATCCAACGATAGAAAACTGGTGGCATTCAACGATAGAAAACTGGTGGCATTCAACGATAGAAAACTGGTGGCATTCAACGATAGAAAACTGGTGGCATTCAACAATAGAAAACTTCAACAATGGATTTGAAAGTATAGATTCACAGTTCCATAGACCTTGTATCTGAGACACGATATGGTTTACACTCAACATGTCACGTTCTGCTTATTCACTGTAAATGTGAAGATAGGCATGAAAACGTTTTGATGTTACAAAACAAATGTGCTAGTTTTGTTATCACGATAGTAGATGTATGATGCTCGTCATAAACAAATAATAGGTGTGTACAAGAAAGTGTTAGCATTTGATGCACCCGCCCAACCTTTAGCAGGATAGATTCTGAAACCATGCTATAAAAGTCGGCCAATAGCCTGTCTGTCACATCAGATTAGTGGAAAATTGTCGCCTGACTCATCTTGTATGTAAAATCAATAGAAGTCCCCCACAGAAGTGTGCACATCTTTATCATTTGACTTTGTTTTACTTTACACATAGTTCCAGCACAGACTGCCATTTATCAAACAAAGAAAAAAATTGTATCCTTTCCTTTCTTGAAAAAAAATGAAGAATTTTGTTTAAGTTTTTTAAATTGATTAATTTATGCATTTCGTTAAGTTTTGATATTGATTATGTAATGGTATTGGTTCAGTCATGCTATATTGGTTAGGTTTTGATATTGATTATGTAATGGTATTGGTTCAGTTATGCTATATTGGTTAGGTTTTGATATTGAGTAAGTAATGGTATTGGTTCAGTTATGCTATATTGGTTAGGTTTTGATATTGATTGAGTAATGGTATTGGTTCAGTTATGCTATATTGGTTAGGTTTTGATATTGATTGAGTAATGGTATTGGTTCAGTTATGCTATATTGGTTAGGTTTTGATATTGATTGAGTAATGGTATTGGCTCAGTTATGCTATATTGGTTAGGTTTTGATATTGATTATGTGTTGATGTTGAATTACTTTTGATATTGACCATATTTTGTTGTTAATTAGGTTTGTGTTATTGATTAAGTTTTCCTATTGGTTAAGTTTGATTTTAATCTATATCCATAATATTTTTATGTTAAGAAAGATTTCCAGACAGTGTGAGACCAATGGTTCGGCAGTATTATGGCCCCTGACAAATACCTATCTGAGTCAATGACAGTTGGGAGTAATTTCTAGTCTCGAATGGAGGAGATTAATTGATGATGGCAATTGATAATAATGATTGAAAAAGCACCATAACTGACAAACTAATGTTACCAACTGATGACATCATTTGTGATCATAAATTTGGGTAAACGTCGACCGATTATACATAAATAAAACGTTTGTAACATGATAAGTAAACAAAATTTAAATAATGTTCTTTTACAAGAGACTGCTTTGTCATGGAGGGTGATTTCAAAAATCAACCGTTTAAACTTTTTAGCCACACAATCTAAGGTCATTGTCCGCTAAATGTATTTAATGTTAATGGTATAAAAGTCAAATATGGAACAATTTATGCACATTATGTAAGATTAATGGGCGATCATTTATGGTTTCATTCAGGAAAACAAAAAAATTGTCCTCCAAACATCGACAATGGCCGTAACCTTTTCAGTAATGTACACAACGGATGCCTTGACTATTAAAATACACATTTGACTATCACAAAACTCATTACATGGACAATCTCTGCAGCCATTACCTTGGAGTAATTATATCAAACTGACATTGTTCTATATATTTTCTATTTTGCTCTAATTACTGGCTAATACCTTTGGCTGTATGTTTGGCACAAAACGAACGTGAAGTGATCATCTTTTACATAACTGACATAAAGTGATAAAGATAAACCCTAACTCAGACCTTCTCACAGGACATAAGGCTCAAATATAAAGGTTTAATTACAGTTACACCATTGCATTAAGCTGCACTATTTCCAATTTATTAAAATAATAATGTGTTGCCCAACTTGGTATAAAATTTAAACAAACAAATTACAGAAAATGTCCATGAACATTAAAAAAGTTGTGGTTTCAAGTGAGTTTCTATTACAAAGCATATTTTGTTATTACATAACTTCAGCTAAATGTTTTTTCAATTGTTTTTAAGTAATCTTCGAATGCTATATCAACAGTTTATTTTTCATTTAAGTGAAACCAAAACTCAAACAAAAAGTGACATAAAAATATGTAAATTTAATATGTTGGACTGTTACTATGCATTTTTTTGGTCATTTTCAGTAAAAGCCTGTGAAATTGTTGTATAATCGAGAAATTTCAACCACAGCGAAATTCCTCGCAGTATTCCGTGACTATTATCGTTACTAATAGTATTTTTTCCACTCTGGTTGTATCTCCACTAATTACCTTTGGCAGACATATTGGTGCAACTGCAATGTATCTGACCAATCAGAATCCAGCATTTATGAACAATGACATAGCAGCTAAGTAGTTGGGTGAACCGTGTCAAGTAATTATGTAAATTAGCAAAACTAATGAAACCAACAACACTGATATCATCTACAATCTGCAAACATTTAATTAAGATAGCCATGTAAACAATGCAATTTTACACATATTATAACTAGGTTTTGATTGGTTTGTTTTGCTGTAACATTTCACCACATCAATGTTAAATAGCACCAATATGTTGACAGGGAAGTACTAGATTGGTCACTCAGCACATTTAAATTATCCATTTGGTAAGATTTCAGGTCCTAAGTTGCATTGATTTTAATGTGGCCAATTATTTGGAAAAGTTATACAATTGCAACTTCAAGTTTTGTCTTGGCTAAAGAGTATTAAGACAAAGAATACTGAAATAAGTTAACTTCATACATTTACTAACATATGGTATGGTATTGGATGCTGCATGCACATATCCTAATTGTACGTGTATACCATTGTGACCTCCCCTGATAAGGACATTGAACCTCTGTCTCAATAATTAATTACCTATAAATGAACTGTGTGCAGGAAAGTGGCAACAATTAGCTCATCCTTTGGTAAAATTACGTTCTTTGGATTGTGTATCTCTGAACTCAAGTATAAAACTTTACAATGATGAGGAATACTGGATTTTTTTTCTGCAAATAACCATAATTATGATAATCTATATTTGTTTGTTTTATATTTGAACTAAATTGACACTACATGTACACATTGTTTTCCTTCTTTTTCAAACTATGAGTTGCAATATTCACCTCCTACATTAATGAGCCCAAACAAAATATTTCTCAAGTATAACGTCAAAATTGTTAAAAACTTTAGCAACTGTGATGTCAGTGGGCAGAATTACTGGAATAATGAAGGTTTACAAAGGCCATTAAATAATTGTTTTCATTGCTATGGTTACAAAAAAAATAATATTTACAACACGATACCAGTATTCAAGGGTTTACAATATCTCCCATTCATAAAATGACATAAATACATACAGGTGCGGCCTATAGGTGAAATAATCTAGTGACTTTAAACCAAATTAGCTATTGGATCCACCTGGAATAGTTTTTGCCCCGATTCAATTAATAATAAAGGCCGGGCTTACATAAGTTTTTTGTGTAGGTTTGTCATTTTTACGTATATTGACATTGTTTCTGCACTCAAACCCTATCAAGGATTCGCTCATTAAACTTTGCCTTTCCCTCCATTCACACCAATCGTTGAATAGATGGGGACAAAACATTGAACCCATAAAAGGTATAATACCCCTTCTTTTCCAAATGATTGCAGCAAAAATGTGCAACAACACATTAGTGTAATCTTAAAAAAAGCTTTTTCTATAATACATAAAACACAACAGTTTTGTTTTATTTGTGTTTTTTTTTTTTTTTTGCACACTCAACCAAATAAAAAAAAGATTTAAGCAACTTTAATGTCAATTGATGTTTAATTGCATATTCACAAAGTTTGTTCTGCTTGCTGTTATCATTATATAGTCTGTTTTATTGACCTATGTGACCATACAGCATACCTAAGGGTCAATTAACACCTGCAATGACGTCAGTATGGACTTATATAAGCTTAATTAAGAAAAAGAAAGTTTAAACGATTACGAAACAAGTTATACAACTTATATTAATCATGCTCGTTGGCACAGATGTTTGCGTTCTGAGAGGAAACCGGAGTGCCCGGAGGAAACCCACCTGTCTGACTTGGTGACCACATGACCATCTGACATGCCGACATCGGGTATCAAACCGGGTCGCATTAACACTGCGCCATCCAGACAGCTTAATTAACTTATTTCACTTTCACAATGTGTCGAGGTAATGAAACAGACTATGGTCAGTTTGTCAGTTGATAATGCAGAAGTACAACGAAGAAGAGGAACGTAGGGGTGTCAGGTCGGGCTTGTGGTCATGTATGACACATTGATGGTCAGTCTAATTACTTTACTAGATTAAATACATTTAAACCGTAAACTGTAAAAAATATGGTTCAGATATAAGTACTGGTAGTAAAGGGAGTTAAAATAAACATTGTGCAGTGAAGAGCCCTGCAAATGTAGCAAAAAATGACAATGAACATAGTAAATCTTTGCGAAAAAAAATCATCATCAGCAATACATTCAATTAAACGACAATTACAAAATACCTTAAGCTCAAAAATCAACCAGTTTACAGTCATTAACCACAAAAAGTAACTCATCAATGTATATGTATGTATATATGTCACCTGGGCTACAAACAAGTGGTCAAAGCCAGTCAGAAGGGCAGTACAGGTGAGGGTCATTGGTGTAGTTAATGTGTATGTACATGTGTGGCCTATAGCTATGAATGTGTTGGATACTTGTATACTCATTGCTCACACACATTTGACCAAGTTGTCATTGTCAACCTAACTGACCTTTGAATCACCACAGATGGTCAATTTACTCATGTTGGTCAAGAGGTCAGTGCAATTAAAGCCCTCACTATTTGACCACATGTGATGGTTTCCCTATAGGTAATGGTCTACTTTCTATGTTAGTGTTCAGTATTTAAAACATTGTCACCAGCAACCCGTAGATAATAAGTTAAACACAGCCTATTCAAATCTTGTAAAAAAGAGAATATCACATGATAGTATAGACTGATTCTTAAGAAATCATCAGATAATGGCATAAACATTGGCTAACAAAAAGAAAATAGCACAAACATGGCATTAGTAAGTTTCAGGTGACCAACATGAGCATCCAATAGAAAGTCAACAGCCACTGTTATCATATTAAACAACTGATCATCAAAATGACTGGACAAAGTCGAATGACGTGACAAATCTTCATGACTTTATTAATATCATCAGCATCATATAAACTCATCACATTTTCTTGACATCAAAAGTGACTGTCACAAACCAACCACATCTGTGAAAGGCATACAAGACAAGAAACCTTTATAATTAACTGAGTGTAGAGTCATTTTGTAATGTGAAGAGACAGTTTTATAGTAGCAATGACTGTGAATTACCGCTATTAAAATTGTTGTCATAGTTTCCTTATCAGAGCATTGCCGTCTGCATGACCATCAATATAAAAACACTAACCCTATGATACTTATTGACCCGTCTGCATGACGTGTGGTAGAATCAAGTTTATCACGCTAGCTTTTTCACATTATCACGAAAACCGAGATTATGCAGACCTATGGTTTTTAGTTTTGTCTAACGATGTAACTAATTTAGTTCAATACATAAGTTCATTAGGTGCACACTTATTACGTAATGATTTAACCCATTCTTAAAAGAGTGTAAAATTGAAACCCAAACTCATTTTCTTAAAACCTATCTTTATTTAAATTTTATGTATACCATTATCTATCTTAAGTCTTAATATACTTAAATTTAAGAGTGTATGCACAGTTCATAAAAACAGTTACCTACATGCATACGTGAATTTGCACATTTTTCGTATTTTCACCTTGCACCAACCTGTATGAAATTAAAAATATGCAAGGGTTCCAGTTTTCCAATTATGGAATTATATAACCTATGTGTGGTTTACCTTAATCCTAAATTTTAAAGATTGTGTTTGTGAACCAATCAAAAGTTGAAAAACAAAACTGTTAAATTAGAGGGTATTCTGTCTTTTTCATTATCTATAAATAAAATCAAACAACAGCTTACAAAGAAACACTTATGTTGTGAAAATAAAGAACAACAGAAAACACCATCTGTATGGTTTTTCAATTCTAATAATCTTCTGCGAAAACAAATAACATTTATTATAAGACAAAAAGAATGTAAAAAATCTTTTCTTGATCATATAATAAATACAGGCCAAAAAATGCACAGTTTGTTTATCAAAAAATGCACTTGGTATCTTTTTTTCAGCAATTTTTCCAACACCTAGAAGTTACAGTGTATTATTCATTTCCTTATGTCATTATAGAGAAAACTACAATCTCCAATTATTGGGAGAAACAGTACTCAAAACTTGTAATCATCATTTCCCAATAATACATGTACCGGGATTCACCTTATAAAACGGACTATCAAAGTTCATGTGACCTGTAATATGTAGAAATAAAAAAAGTTAATTGAAAAGCATTGTCTCATCTTGTACCATTGGCCGGAGAAACAATTTGGGTCAATGGAAAAGCTATGTTCAGCTACTTAGAAAGTCAATTCTGGGAAAAAAAAAACAAAGGTCATAGGTGGGGTCCATTTAACGAGCTTTGAATAGAGTTAGTGATAGAAATTGTCTTATAAATGGGCAAACCATGTACAGATTATCTCAGGCTTTCATAGTTATAGTGAGAATAATGAAGTCATGACAGGGCGGGTGGGGGGGTATGTATTTATCACGACAGGGGCGAGATTACGTGTGCCATCAGAGCAGAAAAAAATACCATCCACACAGAGCACAGAAAAGCCAATTAAACAAAGGCATGAATAAAATCATTACACGTTAGAGCTAGCAAGAAAAGCAATGCGCAGATGAATTCACATCAGCCAATTTTTCACAACTTTAAACCGCTATAACAAGAGTGTTGTCTAACAAGAGTGTTCTCACTATCCTATCGTTCATATATAGTGGAATAGGTCAGTAAAGATGTATGCCCTAGCAGTAACCATAGCGACAGTAGTACTGGGACTGAATGACGTCAATATAGTCTTGGAGATTGACCTGTTGTGGAAGGAGGAGAGAGAGGCTAGAAATGGAGATGGAATGGATTTCTGAATTTACTTGTCATGTCTATCTGAATATAAGCTCCGATTTCTCTATCGTCTTTCTCCAGTACTTTCACAGTTTTTGGAGTCACGTTTTGAACGGATATGTAATTCCCTATTACACGATCAGACACTGAGATCAGAACATCATGCTTGTGAATTATATGACTTCTATACCTTAATGGAGAAGGCATGACTTACATTTTTTTCAAGCAATATTGCAAACATCTAGTAAAGTCAATCATGTAAGAAATTGTAATGACACGATAAATCATAAACATGTGACTGGGCTTAATCGCTTTTGATGATTTTCAATGTTCAAAAACAAACAAAAAACAAAAAAAAGTTATTGAAGAACCTCTCCTTCTTTCTTTTAATAGCCATGCATCCTAGATTCAATTTACAAATATTGACTAAAAATTGATGACCTTTTCTTTGAACAAGTATTGCCAAATTTTCCTTGTAATGAATGTCAAAAAAGCTTGCAAAGATTACCATGGAAACCAATTCAAGTAAATCAAAATGGTAATTAAACTTAAATCAGTATGCGGTTAATATTTGAGAAAGTTACAGAAATATGATTAAGAAACTTGGCGTTTTCAATTCGTGAAATAATACTTTAACATTTAAGGGGTGGGAAATTTATGATGATTCTACAATTATGATGGGGGTGTATTTGACGTAGAAACAAAAAGATCATTTCCAAAGCCATACCAAGTGTTCCCATTATTATTTTATAGCTTTTACACGATTTGAAAGTTTAGACTAACATAACAATCTTTTTTATTGTTCTTCAGGAAATATCAAACAATTATTTCTAGTTGCAGTAATTTTCTTCCCTCTGTAAAACGATCCGTTGTATTGTAACTGTGTTCAATAGGGCTGATTAAAAAACTGTATCGTTATAGACAAGAAAGCCAGACAATTTAGACGCAACTGACGTCAAATCTTTATTAAATGAAACACAGTAAGATGGGGGGAGGCGTGTAATAATACGGTGAACTGTACAGCCAGCAAGGGACTACGTGACGGCAAACGGGTAAAAACGATCGTCTAATTTGTCTGTTCCTTGCTCTGATAAGTATTTTCTTCACAGTAAATTAACTCTGTTTTGCCCAACATAAAATTTTATTGTTTGTAAGATACTGGTTTTATTATAAATAGTAAAGAGAAAACAAAAACAACATTTTGTAGCTATTTACGGTGTGGATATCTGATTATTGTAAATAAAATCTTTTTGGGAAAACGAAACTTGTGCTAAATGATTACAATAGAACCTGTGCTAACAGCACCCTGGGAATAGTGACCATCTGTACACTTTGACCAGCTCTGAATTACATGGGTAAAAATGTTGCAAAACACCAAATTTGCATTCGAGGTAAAAGTCTAATGTTTGGAAAAGTAAAGTTTTTCTAAACATTTTAATTTGTTCTGTCACATCTCAAGAGTATATTGGGGCTACTCATCATTGAATTTAAGTATACTTAACAGCTTATTTTAAAACAAATTCTTACAAAGTACACGGATCTAAATAATTGTTTAGTTTTGATTGAATTATTGTTTTTATATTGGTATAGAAGTAGCTTGTCCCTAATTAAGTTGACTTGATGGTTTAGCAGATATAATTGTTAAATGTTTGAAAATTGTATTGACTGACAGCAACTGTACAAAAACGTTAAGATTTCAAACCTTTTTACACGAGAAATTCTACTAAATCCAGATCCTAGACAAACCTTGCACATATAGTTCAAGGTTTATTTTATGGCTGCAAAAACCAGAAATATGCACATCACTGTTAAGTTGCTGATATCAATAATTTTAATTTCAGAAAAAAATGTCCCATTTGCTAACCAACAGTGTTAAAGTTTTTGGTGTAACTCATTTCCTTTAAATTTGATTTAATTGCCAATAAAACTTGATTAATATCCTAACAAAAGATAACTGGAAAGTACTGCTGTGTAACTAATGTACCAAACATAATAAGAGTAAATTCAGCAATATTTCAATCTAAGGGAAACTACTCTTACACAATATTTGCTGTTAAAGTTTAAACAGAGTAGTGTACCTTTACATCTCTACACATAAATAATGCCCAATGTGTGCTAAAGCAACTAGTATCCTAGTGTGAAGGAAAAATACTATCTCAATTAGTTATTGGTATTATAGGTAAAAGAAATGCAAATCTATATTAAAATCTTCTGGTAGACAGAACACTTAAAGCTGTTACGCTTTTAGTCAAACTTTTAAACATTTTACCAAACACCTTTTTTAAAATTATATTTTCCTCATTTAGTTAAAATACTATTTCAGTTTAAAAATACCTTAAAACAGCTATGTACTGTTAATCAGTGTCAATTTGGCTTTCGTGTACAATTTGGTGTTAATATAAACTAAACTTAATGGTATATATTCTGAGAGTAAGTACTAATAACGTGATATATAATTTCCTGATATAATTTGGTTAACCTTGGCATATTTCAGTGTTTTAATAACCTAGCTCGGAATAATCACGCTAGTTCACATGAGGCTTGTCATATTCTACACGGGTTTGACCTTGATTTAACTAT
>ENA-OREC01000259-OREC01000259.1-marine-metagenome-genome-assembly--contig:-NODE-259-length-18097-cov-12.681798_pt1 | contig 18097 bp, 6 predicted proteins | sample MGYA00248626_ERZ508543 | MGnify/ENA primary metagenome ERZ508543 (study PRJEB26211, sample SAMN05518279) | marine metagenome | isolation source: Puget Sound, Washington, USA | host: Bankia setacea...
TCAGCAACTCCGCTTCACCAGAAATTATATGGGGGCTTGGAGGACCTGAAGAAGACCACCAACTTCATCACTGCTGCACATGTGTCTCAATTTACAACCCACTCTGCTGTAACCGGTCTGCTGTATACACTGAGTGTCCAGTAAAAAGTCGATAACCTCCTGCCAGGCTAGGATTACACAGTAAAAAGAGGGTGTATATTCCAAGGAGTGCAAGTCTTGGGTTATAGTTATAGGCACACATTTCAATATATAGAAAGTATTTTTACGTAACTGCCGGCAATATTGTCACAAATGCCTGTAAGCCGGTAATCAAAGTAAAATGCCGTAAATCTCCAGCACGATGCCTGAGAAATGGCAGGCCTGATACCTCAGTTCAGGTGTAAACAAATATACTGTTTTGAGTTTTTTATAGAAATTTTAAACAATGCTTAATAAAAACCAGTCCATGAATTTCATTTCAAGCTAGTGGAATCTTTAAAGTTAGCATGCAGGTATAGTTGTTATGGTCTGTTATGAATTACATTAGATGGAGATGCATGGCTAGATATTTACAAAGCAAAGGTTGGCTAGAAAAACACAGCAATAGGAAATGAAATTTTGAATGCATTTAAAGTACTCAAACCATAATTACAGTAGATCATCAAAAAAAATTTACCCAGAAAAACATATAACAAAGAGAATATTTAACTCTTACCTTTTTCAATTCCTCCTCTGTCTCTCCTCCATCGCTTCCTTTCTCTACCAACTTCACCTTCTCTGCTTCCTGCACTTTCTCATTTTCTTTCTCTGCTATCACTTTCTCTAACTCCACAATTCTCTCTTGTAGCGCCGTTATTTCCACCTGTTCAGCTCGTAATGTCTCTACCTCTTTTTCGACACTTGCAAGTAGTTCTGTCTTAGTAGTGAGCTTCAACACTTCAGATTTTAGTTTATCCAATGCTTCATCGCTTTCACACTGTTAGTTTTTTTTGAAAGAGACAAAAATGACAGAAACATCAAAACGAGGTACACTAAAGTCAACATTTATAAATGCGATGAAAATAAACAGGTTTTTATCAGTAAATACAGTCAATATATCAATGATAGGAATGCTCTGATAGAAAGACAATGTATCGGCTACTAAAGTAAGCATTCCAAGTTTTAGTGCTAATAAGGCCCATTTTAATCTTTGTGTAACATCCTCACTTGTAAGAGAACATCAGATAAATTGTACCTTTCACTTAATCACTTAAACTTACACATTTAAGACTTGAGTAAAACCAAGTATCTTAACTAATTACATGTACAATAGAACTTTATTTTCCAGATACATTACTCTTATTGTATTCAATGCTGCTTTTGACTCAATCAGCTGTTTAAAAGTTAAGATACAAACTTATTGCATACTGTTTGGTCTGGCTTATGAAGTTCTTTAGTAAAACGGTATCCTAAACAATGACCATTAAGATTACAATTCTCCAGACCAAAAACTAATTAAAATCATCAATAACCTTATCATTCTCTAGGAGCAACAGTTTGTCTTGAAGATCGGTTCTTTCTTTACACAGTTTTTTCACAGCATTCTCAAAGCCTTCCAATCTCTTCACCTCCTTCTGTTGGTAGTCATTCTCATTCTTCAGCTCTTCACGTTCCTTCGTCAGTATAGACAGGTTCTCAACCAAATCAATGTTTATCTAAAATAGAAATATTGGACTAAAGCTATAGTAAATTACCAACAAAAAGTGTATGCCCAAACAACAGGGAACATTTTCCAAGCTGAAGTCTTAACTCTATATACTGGCAAACATTGGAGAACAGACTTTTACTTTGACACAATTTAATTTATACTTATTTATATTATTGCCATTGTGTAATCACTCTTATATCTGTTCCTGGAACCAACCAGTACTGAGCAATAAGGGTAAAGTTTCTTGCTCAAGGAAACAAGGGAGTCTTTGATGGGGTTCGCATTCAGGCCTGACATGCTTCTATCAGCCATGCTAACCACTGCCCCATGTTGCCCATTCCTTTAAAGCCACTACCGGGTATGAATATGATCTGTTCTCAATACATGCAGTCAGGGCTCCAAAAACTGGGGGGGGGGCCCGGGGCCTGTCATATAGATAAGAGACATACACACAGTCTCTAACAATCTGATAGTGGCTGGGCAATAACAGTTATCGCATTTGGAAACCATGCTATGTTGTACAACCAATTAGTTTATCAACATCAGGGCAATTAAGGTCTGCAGTAATCTTGCTGATGGGTCATAATGAGATGGCCTTACTCTCGATAGAATGGGTGTATAGATTTAAAGAATGCACACCTGCTCGCTTGTCCATTATCAAAGGCCACAGGCCCGGGGCTCGTCCATGAAAAATGTTTTCTTGGAGCCCTGGTAGTATTTAAACTTTCAAAAATCCAGGCCTTATGTTTGCAACTTTAAATCAAGGGAGTAATCTTGCAATGTTACACATTTCTACTAAAACAAACTTTATATTTCTAGAAAACTTCATCCAGTATCTAATGTTTACCAAGGGTCTTTTATTAGAGTCTTTTGTATGGTCAATATTAATTGGATTGTTATGTTGGATTATACCAGGTAACCATTTTCCACATATTTCATCTCTGAATCATAACAAGACAGTAACACCCATATTTACAATGGTTTTTTTGCAGTCCCCTGTATCTTTGTTCAGAAATCGTAGATAAATAAAGTAGGGCATCCTTATACAATAATTGTGAGCTTACCTGTTTTAGTTTATCTAGTTCCATGTTAGATTCTGTCAAGGACTTGTTAACTTCTTGTTCTTTCTTCTCCATCTCGTCTAAGAGCTTCTTCTTGTCACTTGTTTCTGTTGTTTTCTGTTGTACTTCACATTCTAGGTGTTCAACCTATAACACCATGAAATGCTTATATATCATCAGTATATTGTTACATGTTAAAATAGGATTTAATAATTATCAAAACCTTGTAAAATATTTGAAGTAACATTTTGTGATTTAAGAGTTATGCAGTGAGAGTTCACACCCTTGTGGTCTAATTAGTAATTTGGCCAAAATAGAAAAGAACTGTCTGCATGTATTACTGTCTGCATGTATTACTGTCTGCATGTATTACTGTCTGCATGTATTACTCTTTACATGTATTACTGTCTGCATGTATTACTGTCTGCATGTATTACTCTTTACATGTATTACTGTCTGCATGTATTATTGTCTGCATGTATTACTGTCTGCCTGTATTACTCTTTACATGTATTACTGTCTGCATGTATTACTCTTTATATGTATTACTGTCTGCATGTATTACTCTCTTAACTGAATATATAAAAGAAGGGTAGAATTATAAAACCATATAACCGCAGGCTTGAAGGAATTCCGTTGCCTGTTTTTTAATAAATGGGTTTAGGACCTGCGGAAAGTTCAGCAATGTATAAAATTGTAGCTGTTGCATGCTGTTCAAGAGGAGATTACCTGTAAGCATATACGTGCCCTAACAATGAACCTTGCATTATATCCGAGTTCAGAAATGTTTATTCCATTATGCCAAGTGCCAAATTAAAAATAAATCATGAAATTCATCTTCTACAACATTTAAGAAATCCAGATGTATTACCTGTATCTTTAAAGCTGCTGTCTGTTTACCTAAGGAATCATTGCAGTCCTCCAAGGCCAGGAATTGTGTCAGTAAGTCTCTCTTCTCCCTCTCCTGTGTAGCCACTCTTTGCTCAAGCTCCAACTTCTCCAATGAAGCAGACTTCAGTTCTTGTTCTATGTTTGCTAACTCTTGCTTTCCATTTTCTTTTGCATGTATATCTTGTTCAAAAGAGGCATACTTGACATTTAAAGCTGCTTTGGATTCTTTTAGTTCTTTTTCAGATTCTGTTAAGTTAGCAACACTTTCTTTTAGATCCAATAATTCAAATTTCAAGGAATCAACAGTATCAGTGTATTTATTCTGTTCCAGTTGAAGTTTAGTTTCATATTCCTCACACTGCTTCTGGAGTTTTTCTTTCATTTCATTAATCATGTCTTCATTTGCTTCTTCTTTAGCATGATACTTTCTTTTCTCTTTGTCAATTGTTTCTATTTTCTTTCTGAGTTCACTTATCTCTTCTTCAAGATTTTTATTTTCAATCTCTGTTGACTCAAGCCAGTCCTTATAGTTGTCAACATCCTGTTTAGCTTTCTTTAATTCTCCTGTGACATTTTCTATTTCACTAGCTTGCAATTCCTCTGCTTTACTGTAATCATTCATTTTGTCTTCAAGAGCTTCCCTTTCTTCTCGAATACCATTCATAAGGACTTCAGTATCTGTAAGCTTTTGCTGCACCTTAGAGTATTCTTGCTTGGCACATTCAAATGAGTGTTTCATATCTGACATAATTTCTTTGGTTTCCTTTAATTGGTTCTGTAAATCTTCAATTCGGTCATCTTTTGATCCACTTTCTACACATGTGTACTCAGCCATTTCTTCTAATTCTTCCTTTTGTCTTACTAGTAACTTCACATCTTTTTCTAACTGTCCAATATCAGCTTTTAGTGTCTGTATCATGTTGTTTAGTTCTGTTCTTTTTTTCCCATTCTCATGTAGTTCTGCCTGCTTGATTGTCAGACCTTGTTTGAGCTGTTCAACTTCAGTTTCTAATCTATTTTGATCATTCAGACTATCAAATGACACTGCCTCATTTTCTGCCATTTTACACTTTTCCTCTTCAAGTATTCGTATCTTCTCTTTTGCCTCCAATATGTCAGCAGCTAGCATATCGGCCTCAGTACTTCCCTGGGAACACTCTCTTTGAAATTTAGCAAGTTCTGTCTCAAAGCTATTTGTTTTCTCTCTTAGAGTCTTCTTCAAATTGTCAACCTTATCAGCATCTTGCTTTAAATCTTCGATCATTTGTTTATAATCTTCAACACTTTTCTCCAATGTCTCTATTGATCCATCTTTTTGTTTTAAGTCTTTCTGCAACTGCTCAATCTCTTTCATCAGCTCTTCTTTTGCCGCCTGAGAATAATCATTCAGGAATCCATCTTTCTGCTTCAATATTTCCTGTAAATCAAACTTCTCAAGCCTAAGCTCATCCAATTCTGTCTCTAGTGATTTATACTTGTCCTTAATGCTATCACACTCTTTCTCTAAATTACTGATTTCTTTTTTAGCATTATTCAGGTGTTGTTCAAGTTCTTTTAATTTGTTCTCATTCTTTGACTGTGATGAAACAATGTCAGCCTTTTCATTCTCCATTTCTTCTAGTTTGTGTTTCCAACGCTCTGACTCTTTTTGCACGTGAATAAGTTCTTCTGTGACCTGCCTCTTGGTATTTTCAAGGTCTTCTAATGCTTCCGTCTTGTCTTTTAGCGAGTTTTCCATTTCAATTAGTTGTGCTTCAAGAGACATACATTTATCATTCATATGTTCCATAGCATTTGTATCTTGTTTCTTTGTATTATGTAAGTCAGCTTTAAGCTTTTCTATTTCGATGGTTGCCTGCTGCAAACTTTGTTCTGCATCATTCTTTTCCGAAGTTAGCTTGAAAATGCCTTCTTGCTGACTTTTATAACTTACATCTACTTCGTCTAATCTGTCTTGCAGTCTCTGAGTGAATACTTGAGTTGACTGTAGTTCACACTCATTGTTTACAATTTTGCCGCAAAAAAAATGATTTTCTGAAGTGAGATGATGTAATTCCATTTTTAGTTTATCATTTTCAATCATCAGTTCACCCTTTTCCTCTTCTGTGTTGCTCAATTTATCAGTGAGTTTGGTGTTCTCTCTGGTAGTATCTACTAGTCTCTGTTCACTAAATTTAAGTTCTTCTTCAAACAATGATAATTTAGACTTTAGTTCATCTTTGATTTTGTTTGCCATGCATAGGTCTTTCTCCACAACTTCCAGTCTCACATTTGAGTCTCCTAAGTCCGTCTTCAGCTGCTGAATAACGGAATTTAGCTCATCCTCAGTAGCCTTTGATTCCTGTGCATTAGCTGTTACATCATTTCCTGTGTTTTTCAGTTGCTGTTCTAAAGAATAGATAAATTCTTCTGCATCTGTTAGCTTTGATTGTAGAGTATCGGCTTTTTCTCTTACTTCAGTCGAAGAGTTTTCTGTTTCTGATAGATTATTTTTCAAGTTAGCAATTTTTGATGACAAACTTGATTTGTCCATGTCAAGAGATGTGACCCTGTCTGTAAGTTTGGTAACAGTGTTTTCAAGCTGTTCATTATCCTTTTCTAGTCTTTCCATTCGTCGTTCCAACTCTAGTTTTTGACTTTCTGCTTCATTAAAATCACTCTGGCTCACTTGAAGTTGACTGGCCTTTTTAAGCAGCTGGTGTTCAATGTTCCCTTTGAGATCTGTCTCCTTTTCAAGCTGCTCTTGTACTAACTTTAGTTGTGTGGTAAGAGATTCAATAGATTCATTTGACTTTTGAAGTTTGTCAGAATGTGAAAGTTTATCAGCATCTATGGAGTTCCTCAAGTTTATCAACTCACTTTCCTTGTCAATAAGCAGTTTCTCTTTTGCTGTAACCTTTTCTTGTAGCTCTTCATACTCTGAATCTTTCTGCGACAATTGAGTTTGAAGCTGATGTAAAGAATCTGCATTACCCTCAGACACATTACTTATGTTTTTAAGCTGCAGTTTCAGTTCTACTTTATCCTGTTCTGCCTTTGATGCTGTTTCACCTAGGTGATCTTTTAGGTCAGAAACTTCTTGCTCAATATTGGCAATGAATGCAACCTTTTCTTTATGCAGGCGTTCCTGTTCAGCAAATCGAAACTTCAGTTCTCCATGCTCTTTGGTAACTGTCATAAAATTGAGTTCCATTTCTGCTTTCTCAGATGTTAACCCTTCGATACAGGTCTCAGCTCTTTCAATTTCTTTTTCTATGTCGGATATTCTTTTCATTGCATTTTCCAGTTGGTCTCTTACATGTGTTAAATTATTGGACAACTCTTCATTTTTCAAGTTCATATTTGCTTTTACCTCTGACTCTTCATTTGAGCGCACATTAAGCTTATCCTTTAAGTCTATCAACTCTTTTTCTACCATTTGGAACTTAGAAACATGTACCTCCTCTGACTGCTTAGCTTGTTCCAGTAGATGGCTTACTTCTTCAGTTTGATTACTTTGTTTTGATAACTCAACTTCTAGATCTTGTATCATTTGTGTATGCTGCTCTATATGGCTTTGCTTGTCTGCAACTAAATCCTGAGCATTTGATAAAACACTCTGAAGTCTGACCTGTTCTGTTTCTTTTGCTTCAATCATATTTTTAAGTTCTGTTAATTCTTGTTCAAGTTTTGCTTTCAAACTAGATTCTTCGTTGTTAAATAATGCTAGTTTATCTTTCAGTGCAGCCAATTCTGCCTCTAGCTCACTCTGTTTCTGTTGTAAGGATTGCTTTTCTGATTCAGACATTTCCAAAGAGTCTTTCATACGAGTTAGCTCATCAGTCGTTGAGCTTTGTTTCAGTAACAAATCATTATTTTCTATTTCAAAATCTTTCAACTTAGCCTCCCTTTCTTCTAAAGACTCTTTGATGTGAGTTAGCTCTTGTTGTGTGATGTCCAAGTTATTTGTTGACTCAACATTTATATTATTTAACTCTTCTATGTTCCTTTGATGCTCAATTATACTTTCCTCAGCTACTGAAATTGCCTTTTCTAGATCCTCTTGTCTTTTCTTTGAATGTTCCAACTTCTTCTCAAGACTTTCACATTTTACAATTGTCTGATTTAGTTCTTCGCATTTACTTTCTATATCATTTTGAGCATTATACATATCAACTTTGTGGTTTGAGTCCTTTACAACTTCCTCTTGCAATTGAGTATTCAGCTCATCCTTGACAGATTGGATGTCATTCTGCAGAAGATTTATTTGTTCAGTCTTTGCAGAAATATCATTTTCAGTCTCAGCTATCTTAAACTCATGACTACTTATTTTCTCCTGCATCATCGTTACTTGCAAACACGCCTCTTGCTTTCCAGATGTCAATCCATCCACTTCTGATTTTAAACTTTCCAGGCTTTGTTTTACCTGATCCAGCTCATGCGTTAAAGCAATTATTGTTTCACCTTTAGCACTGACAATATTTTCCAGCTCTGGCAACTGTACACTTAGTCTAGCCTCCAGATCATTTTTTTCTTTCTCTACCACACTGTGCTGATCTATTAAAGATGCATTCAGTTGGTTTAATTCTTCAATCACTGAATTCTGGCTGTCAAGTTTGCTCTGAGTATCCTTATTTGAAAACTTTGTCTCTGACACTGCTGTCTCAAGCTGATTCACTTTTTGTTCTGCCTCATCCAACATGCAACACATTTCTGACAACGTTGCTTCAATTTTCTCAATTTCTTCATTTTTTCTCTGTAATTGTTCATTTAAGTCACTGATTTCTGTGTCTTTACCATCTAAGCAGTTCTGTAGGTCTGAGATTGACTGTTTTAACATGGCTAACTGAACAGAACCATCCATGGCCTGGTCACTTAGTTCATCTTTCAATATACTGATCTCTTGGTGTAAATTTGCTAACCGCAGTGATGCAATATTGGCTTCCGTGTGACTTTCTTCCAAACAGAGTTCAAGGTGCTCAATCTCCTGCTCATGTTTCACAATTTTCAAGTCAGCATTAGTTTTATCACTCGCAAGCACATCATTTTCCTTCACTAAGCGCTCAACATCACTATTTTTATGTGACAATTCTTCAGTGAGTTTACAAAGGTCTTCATCTTTTCCCTCCAATACATTTGTTAAAGATGATACTTCTTGTTTTAAGCTTGCCATATTAACGGAATAATCAATTTGTTCGTCACTCAATTCATCCTTCAATGTCTGAATATCTTCAACTTGTTTTTCGATGTGAGATTTCAGAGCTTCTTCTTTTGATTTCTGGTCACTTTTAGCAAACTCAAATTCACTAACCTGCACTTTCAAACTTTCTACTTCAGACTCGAGGTCTCTGTTCATTTCCAGCGATTTTTCTAAAGATGAGTTTACATTCTCCAACTTTTCAATGATATGTTCTAATTCACCAGAAAGATCTTGGATTTGTTTATCTTTTCCATCTGAGATATTCTGCAATTCTTCTATGTGTATGTTTGACTGAGAAGTCAGATCAGATCCTTCCAGGCGTGTTTTCTCTAACTGATCTTTGAGAGCTTGTTGGTTGTTTGTTGCATCAGCCTTCTCTTTTGTTAGCATTTCTACAGTGGATGTTGATGCACTTAAAGAAAACCTAACTTCTTTCAATTCCTTTTCCACTTCTGAATAACTTGCCTTCACACTTGCAACTTCTGAGTGTAAATGTTCAATAGCATCATTCTTTCCACTTATGTCATCGTACCTATGGCTCAGTTCAGACTGCAAGCTATCCAACTGTTTGCTTTTCTCTGTAACTGTATTCTGCAGCTGACTCACCTCCTTTTTAAACTTTGCCTCAACTACAGACCATTCCATTTGCTCATCACTTAGCTCATCTTTAAGTGTTTGGATTTCTTCAGTGAGTTTTTCTATTTGAGATAACAGAGAATCTTCTTTTGATTTCAGATCACCTTTAGCAAAGTCGAGTTCGGCAACTTGAACCTTCAAACTTTCAATTTGAGAGTGCAGATCTTTGTTTTCTTCTTCTGCCTTTTCATAATGGGTTTTCACTCTCTCATACTCCTCTTTCACATGTTCTAGATTGGACACCAGCTCTTTAATTTCTTTGTCCTTACCATCTGATATATTTTGTAGTTCTTCAACTTGTCTGTTCGACTGTGCACTTGCATCCGATCCTTCAATCCGCATCTTCTCCAAGTGATCTTTAAGAGCCTGTTGGTCTGTTAAAGCCTCAACCGTCTCTCTCTTGAGAACTTCTGCTGTAGACAAGGACTCACTCAAAGAGAATTTTACTTCTTCCAATTCCTTATCAACTCCTGCAAAACTCTCTTTAAGATTGGCCAATTCTGATGTCAGGTGTTCAATTGAAAGATCTTTTCTGTTTAAGTCATCTGTCTTATGGGTCAGCTCAGACTCTAAGTTGGTTAACTGCGCAGTTTTTTCAGTGATGGTGTTTTGGAGCTCGTTGACTTCTTGTTCCAACTTTGCCTCAACTACAGAATATTCCATCTGTCCATGACTCAGCTCATCTTTAAGTGTTTGGATGTCTTCAGTGAGTTTTTCTATTTGAGATAACAGAGAATTTTCTTTTGATTTCAGATCACCTTTAGCAAAGTCTAGTTCAGCAACTTGAACCTTAAAACCTTCAACTTGAGATTGTAGATCTTTGTTTTTTTCTACAGCCTTTTCGCAAGATATGAATGATTTTTCAGTCTTAAGCTTTAAATGTTCTATCTCTGTTTTCAGTTCTTGAATTTCGGTGTCCTTCCCATCAGACACATTTTGTAGTTCTTCTACTTGTCTGTTCAACTGGGCACTCAAATCAGATCCTTCCAACTGAGCTTGTGCTAACCGATCTTTGAGTGACTGTTGATCATTTAAGATACCAGTCTTTTCTTGAGTTAGAGTTTCTACAGCAGACAATGATTCAGCCAAGGAGAAATTTACTACCTCCAACTCCTTTTCAACAGCTGTAAACTTCTCTGTCAGATCTCTTAAAGAAGCCTCGCAATCTTTTATTTGATTATCTTTCTTATCAATGTCTTCGGTTTGATGGCTTGCTTCAGACCGTAAACTGTGCAACTGCTCTTCCTTGTCTAACAAAGATGCTTGAAGCTCATTTATTTCCCTTTTAAAGTTTGCTTCTACCACTGATTGCTCTATTTCAAAGTCACTAAAGTTGTCCTTGGTTTCTTGCAGCTCAGTTGTTAACCTCTCAGTTTCAGCTTTAAGTGCATCAAACAGATTTTCCTTCTCAGATATTGCAAACTTTAATTCTTCAACTGAAGCCTCTAAACTGTGAACTGTCAAGTCCATATCCTGTTTATCTTTATCTAGTTTCTCACAATTTCTAGTTAAAACTTCGATTTCCTCCAACTTACTTTGCAACTCAGCCGTTAGATGTTTGAGTTCAGCCTCTTTTCCATCAGTGATGTTGTTAATGTCTTCTTTTTTCAGTGCAAGTTGGCTTGATAGTGTTTCATTGTCAACCTTTAAAGTATCCATAGCATCTCTCTGACTATTGACATCTTCTTCAAGCTTTTGTATCTTCTTTCTTTCTTCATTTATTTCCGCTACTAACTGTTCAATTGTCATTAACTTGATATCATTGTCTTTATCAATTTCAGTTATTTTCAATTTGAGCTCATCATTTAGAACTTGTCTCTCTTCTGAACATTTTTCATGTTCATTTCTTTGAACAGTTACACTTTCCATTTCCCTGTTTAATCGCTCTATTTCTGTACTGTTATTATCAGTAACACTTTGGAAATTCAGTTCTTGTTCTTTAATCATTGCAGCAAGAGTTTCTAGGGATAATTCTGTTTCATGCAAAGCATCTTTCAGTTGTCTGGCTTCTTCAGCTGTGCTTTCTATGTGTGCCCTTAGTTGATCACTTTCCTTGCAAACTTCTGAATGATTCAACTCTGCTTCTTCACACCGTTTCTCTGTGTCTCTTACAGTCTCTTCTAGACAGCTTTTGGCACTTGAGGCTTCATCTATGCTGGCTTGCATACTTTCAATCTTGCCAGACATGTATGTAATCTGTTGTTGAAGCTCAGCTATTTTACTTTCTTTTTCTTGTTTTTCACTCTCAAGACTGTCAGACAGCGAGGTAAGGTCGGCTGTTAATTGTTTTTGATCTTTATCTCTTGACAAAAGGTCATCCTTTAACTTTAAAATCTCTTCACTCAACAAGGCAACCTTCTCTCCATTTGACTTACATTCCAATGTTTCTGTGTTTAGATGCTCATTTAGTCTTTCAACTTCCCTTTCTTCAGCACTCTTCTGAAGTTGTGTTTCTTCAATATCTTTTTTTAATGCATCAACTTCCTCTACTTTACCATGTAATTTTTTTTCAAGCGCAGGTATTTTCTCAGCCAATTCATTTTTAGCTGATGTCATTATCTCTAGATCTCTACTTTTCTCTTTTATTTTATTTTCAATGGCTATAATCTCTTGTTTAATAGAAGCCTTTTCTTCACAACTCTTTTCAACATCTTTCGATAAGCTTTTATTACTTTTCTCCAAACTGCTCATTTTGTCTTTCATTTCTTTTGCCTCTTGTTCATTTTCAAACTTAGCATTGTCTAAATCACCTGTTAGTTTCTGAACAGCACTTTCTAAGGCTGCCTTTTCTTGGCTACTTTTTTCCAATGCCCCGTTAAGAGTATTTACTTTGTCCTTTTTGTTTGACATTTCATCCTGTAACTGTAAGTTTTCTCTTTCTTTGTTTGCTGTAATATTCCTACTCTCCTCGAGATCTGTTTTCAGGGAATTGTTCAGACTCATTAGCTGGTTACACTCTTCTTTTAACTTTGATAGGGTGGATGATAGAGAATCTTTTGATTTCTCAAGCCCTACCACTTTCTTTTCCAAAATATCAATATCTCTTTCTATGTTCTTCTTCTCTGCTTGAGTGTCAGCCAGTTCTTTTTCTCTCTTTCCTAAAGTTGCCTCTGCATTCTTTCTTGCATCCTTCACATTCTCTATTTCCATCTTTATTGCTGCTACCCTTTTTTCAAACTGTTCATTTTTCTCAGATGCTTTATTGGCCTGGCTGTCAAGATCTTTCTGGAGTTTGTCAAGATTGTCTTTCTGTTGTGCAATAGTTACTTCCTTATTCTTCAGATCAGTCTTCATTGATTCCGACGATGTTTGAGCATTTGTGAGTGAATCTCTCAAAAATTTCAGGTCTTTATGAAGTTTGGTATTCTCTTGTTCTTTCTCACCCACAACATTCCTCAGCTCGCCTATTTCCATATCCAACTTTGCCTTTTCTTGAGCAGCATGTGCAACCTTCTTATTACTAGTTTCCTTGAAGTTTTGTATCTCAATCGCCACTGTTTTCAGTTTAACTTCCATTTTGTCTTCTTTCACTTTTGTGTCGTGTTGCATTTTTCCTATCTGCTGATCCTTCTTTTCTAGGAGATCTTTCAGTGTTTTAATTTCACCATTCAGCTTTTTGTCCATGATTTTCATATTCTCTTTTTCAAGTTTGAGCTGTTCGGACACTTTCTTAAACTCTGACTCCTTCACAGAACCCTGATCTTTCACTCTTGTCTTTAAGTCATCATTTTCAGCCTGCATGAGGTGGAGTTGTCCTTCTATATCTGACAGTTTTTGTTTTAAGCCACTGCATTCAGTTCTAAGGGCAGCAGAGTCTTTATTTTGATGCTGCGTCATCTGTTTGAGTTTTTCATGTTCTGCAACCAGCTTTTCATGTTTATCACCACTGTTCATTTGCTGTCTTTCATACTTCTCTATTGTTGCCTGCATCTGAGAGACCTGAAATATCAACAATTTTTTAAAACTAAATTAACTATTTAGCTTTCATGATATTGGCTTTTGTTTTTATTTATAATACCAATTCTTCTCCAGACCAACAGTACAGTGTGTCTGTTTTCTTTTATCACATAGCTAACGGTTAACCTTTGTTTTCAATGTAGTATTACCATTACAAATATCTTTCTATTACACATGTCTAATATAACCGCAAGCAAGACATGTGAGTTCAACCTTACACTCGCTTAATAATAACATGTCTGTAAGTCATTTAATAAATGTTCATGTTAAATGACAACTCATGTACACTTGTAAGACAGTATATATGTACAACACACAATTAAATGGCCAACTGCTATGGTTAGCTCCTGTTCTCAATACACCAATATTGGTCAGTGTTTTATAATTTCCTTTCTCTGACCAATGCACTCATAGAACAGGTGCTCATTGTAGTGATTACATTTCATTGCCATCTAGACAAAACTATTACAGATATACATGTTGTAGTGAACCAGTGAACTTTAATGGATAGAAAATCAAACAACTTCAAGGTACACATGTATGGTACAAACCTTAGCTGTTTCTTGGTCCAGGAGTTTCTTTTGATGGGAAATCTGACCATTTAAGGCATTAATGTTTCCATCTTTACTCTGCAGGTCATGTGCCAATTTCTGCCTCATCTGTTCCACATTTTCACAAGCTTCAGCTAAACTTTGTGTCTCTCTCTTTAGTTCTGCAACCTGATGCCTCTCATCTTCATACTTTCTTTTCTCCTTCTGTATAACCTATGTTAAAAATACATGTATGTTGAAAACCTTTTTCTAATTATACTTCAAAACGATTTAAAAAGTATTTGTCTTTAGAACTTCATTGACAAACAACTGCTAATGTTTAACCCCGCAGTTAAAGAAACTTCTCATACTACTGAAACCAGATGTTTCTAAAGTATGATTTTTTTATGTTTGTTCATATATATTGAAAGCCAGGGACTGTTAAAGTGAAATGGTACTATCAATAGTCTAGATTTACATTGTCTCTTTTTATTATGTTGTCTTGTCATTTCATGCTTCTAAGCATACAGAGCTGCAGATAAGAAATGGTCTAATTAGTTTTGTACTACCAGATTTTTATTTCAATTAGTTTTTTACTAACAAAAAAATTGTCAATTAGTTTTTTCTCTTAAACCGTAATAATAAACCCCAACTACGATAGCTCATTTGTCGATGACTTGACGCCAAAGTCATTTTTTGGAAATTAATTTTGAACCAGAGTAGCCAGAATCAAGTATAAGTACACTTTTTCCACTAAGTCAACCACTAGGACTCTTATTCTGACATCAGTTTGATGCTAAAAGACCATTTAGACCAACAAATCCAATATGGTCGCCATCAACATTTGGAAAAATTAACGTTTGAACCAGAGCAGCTACAATCAGCCATAAATACACGTTTTTAACTAAATCAACCATGACGATTCTGATTCTGACATTTTATTTACGGTTTAATATCACTTTGACAATGTGGTCAAGATGGCTGCCATACGCTGGAGTGAAGCAAGCACTTACTACTTAGATGTATCAAAATCTAGACTAGGTTTTTGATAGTTGGGCTTTTTCAAATGAAGTCATATTTCACCATATTTACATGTATATTAATTGTCTGTTATTCATTTTCTTTAATATCAAAAATGAGCATAGTATTACTTTAAATATCTTCTTTTAGGAAAATGTTAATTGATCCTGGGTAACCAGTGCTAATGTTCTGATTGTTAGTTTATACTAATTTATTTTAGTTTGATTGTTAAACAAACAATCACGCTCGAATCCGTTCCTGGAACGAACCAGTACTAAGCAAAGAGAGTAAAGTTTCTTGCTCAAGGAAACAACGGGGGCCTTTGATGGGGCTCGAACTAACGACTGGCATCTATCCACCGATCACGAGTCAGACGCGCTACCCACTGCCCTACACCGCCGTTCTGATTGTTTGTTTTTTCCAAAATTAAATAAGGAATAGATTGGTACCTCTTATTCAACACTCGAGTGTGTAATTGTTTGAACAAAAATCATACTAACCTGTTCCATGCTGTCCATTTTGAACTGCTTCATTTCTGCCTCTTTCTTATTTCTGTTTAACTGGGCTTCCAGCTGTTCCACCTTCTGCTGAGCCCGGGTGGACAGGTCTGCCTTCCATTCTTCAGCCGCCCAACTCATGATTTGTTCTTTAGTTCAATTTCACTGAAAAGTGTCAAATAATAATAATGTAAGTTTTTCTTGGCAAATTTGTTTAAAGTTGTTAGAAAAGCAGCTGGCACCTGTAGTTCTTCAAAGAAAACGCTTCGCATTTGAGCTATTTTTCTGTTGGGCAAATGCGGGGTTCTTCACATTTAGCTCAAAAACACGTAGCATGGTTTCGACATACAGAGCTCCAGATAAGAAATGGTCTAATTAGTTTTGTACTACCAGAGTTTATTTCAATTACTAACACAAAAAATTGTCAATTAGTTTTTTCTCTTAAACACCAACCACGATAGCTCATTTGTCCATGACTTGATTATGTAACTATTAAAATACTGTGAACTTACTTCTCAAACAACACACTACTAACATTAGTAACAACAAACAAAACAAAGCATTATTAAGATTACATGGGTTTCAGAAGTGTATTCATTGTCTCTAGCAATAGTGTTCTCTTTCGTTCAAATGTAGCAGGTATTAAACAGGTATGCAGACAATTATCCTTAATCTGAATCATTATAACTGGTTTGTATCCAAAATAGATTTCCTTCCATTATCCGGAAAACTGTCTCGAAATTGAATTTAAAGAAACAAACACAGTATGTTGATAAACCAAGTTTAACTCTTAATCCTTTTAAAATTCAATTCAATTTTTAAAAAAATTGTTTTTTTTCTTGGCTAAAAACGGCTAGGTAAAGAAGATTTGTCACCTATTTGGATTGAGTCGAACATACGCCTACAGACTTTATAAACTTTGTTAACAAAATGGAATGCACGATACAAAACTTAAAAAGAAAATTATTGAACATTCAGTTTTATATATGGGTTATCATGTTCACTCCTTTTATGAATGACTTAATAAAACTTGATTAACTTTAGCCTTGGTAACTACTGCAATTTTCACATGCGGCGAGAAGGAAACTTTTTGATGCCCTAAACTTCAGTGATAAATGTTTTGAAGGGTGGATCTAGTTGTCTGCAATATTGGTGATGGGAAAAGTCTTCGTTGTTATGCTTTGTTATCGTCCTATCCAAAGATTGAGTGACGATCGCAGTATTAATCTAAATCTTTCCGACCACATGCGTTTTTCGCGAGGAAAAAATGCCGCTTGCCATTTGTACAAATAGGAAGAATCGAGCATGTTTTATTTGTGACCACAATGAATACAATTATAGAGATACGTGGCGCGAACAATGATCAACACCTGGTCATCTTCGGTTCTTGCCAAGATATTTATTATTGATGGAGTTGGTTTTACTTCGAACACGGCCAGGTTTCGTTGACGTTGTTTTCAGACAAATAAACCGCTCCCAGAATCGAAACACTTGGTGTTAGTCGCTGTTGACTTAAAGATATTGAACGTGTAAAATAATTGTCGTGAAAATAGCAATTTGACTTTACATTCATACCCAAACCATTTCAATGCAAATCATTTTCGGGCACAATCTTTATACGCTATAAATCAAATTCTAATTCGTTTTCAATAAAAACCAATTCGTTTTTACGAGCAAACGACCCTTATCTGTAACTCTGGACATCAAACCTATGTCAGAATATTCAGAGGCCGAAAAACTATTTAAATCAATACTTTTCGGCAACATCCATTGATTATTTGGAAAGAACAGCCAAAATTACATCAACATGCACAACAAATCAACATTGACATACTTTAAAACGTCTTTAGCAGCCTCTTAAACCAAAGGCATGTAACATTTCAGCTATTCGTGTATACATATGGCTGCGTAAGCATATGTAAATGAGATGTTAACGAGACTGGCCAGATTTTTAGACGAAAAAGAACGCTGCCGTTTTTAATGAACTTTTTAAGATAAAATTATAGTATGTAGTGACGAAATATCATTAAAACAATTTATTTGGTAAGTAGAACTGACCTGCATTCACACTAGGTTTTCTATGAGGGACTACTGGCACCTGTGAATGTTTGCTAACAACTTGCTGTTTTCTTGGACGCTGACCGTGCCAAATATCAAATCCTTTAGCATATCCTGCTCTGATTCAGTAGTGGTGAAAGGTAAAACAGCTCTAAAATTGTCTTAATCGAAATAAAAGAATGCCCCATGTTTGTTGGTCAGTTCTTCAAAGAACTAGTTTGTTTGCAAATTTAACTCAAATGTCTGTATTCAAATCATGTGTTAGTTACAGGACACAGGGACAGTCTAAGAACAATTGTTTGTTTAGATATAAAAATGCATTAACTATATGAACACTGCATTCATACATTGTAAATGATGACTTGTTTGGCAGCAAATCACTTTTAATCGGGGCATACTACAAACCCCATGAACTTTACCAACATAGCTGGGAGGAATTTTCAAAATCACTGTCCAAAGCTCGCAAACTCAATTGCAATATCTGGGTCCCAGGGGACGTCAACTTACCCAATATGGATTGGGGCCATATGTGCCCCTCCCCCTGACTGCAAGCACCCCTCATTCTGCAGACAAATCACTGAAGTACTAAATGACTCAAATCT
>ENA-OREC01000260-OREC01000260.1-marine-metagenome-genome-assembly--contig:-NODE-260-length-18058-cov-14.389689_pt1 | contig 18058 bp, 9 predicted proteins | sample MGYA00248626_ERZ508543 | MGnify/ENA primary metagenome ERZ508543 (study PRJEB26211, sample SAMN05518279) | marine metagenome | isolation source: Puget Sound, Washington, USA | host: Bankia setacea...
TATTATTATTATTATTATTATTATTATTATTATTATTATTATTATTATTATTATTATTATTATTATTATTATTACAAAGTGTTAAGAAGAAAGTTAACCATTAGAAAAGTTTTGTTTCAACATTTTGGGAATTCTTAACCAGTATTTACAATTTTTCATAACACTATTGGTAGGCTGCTTGTTTCTTTGCTTTTCAAAATTTAAGCACGTTAGAAATATTGAATAAAAGTGATTGAGAAAAAAGTTGACCTAGGAATACAAGTACAGTTAACAGGACTCATATTACTAACAACCTAATGTTATTTCAGAGAATCAACCATCCTTCTGTACAGACAAACTGAACTTAGATGATGACTGTCGTGTTGCCAAGCAGATTTGTGACCAGATAGCTGAAATAGAAACACAGATAACAATGAGCTGTCATACACAGGAATTGTTTGAGAAAACTATAGCTAGAACAGAGTAAGAACAAATACTGTCCACATCTCTAAAATAAATACATTGAAACACCTCTAAACTGCACCCCCTTGGCACAAGATAAAATGTCTGTTTTAGAGGGGAATTCTAGTTTAAAAGGGTATATTATATATGAATAATTAGATTTGAGACCACAGGCCTTGTTTGGTCGGTGAGTCTAGAACGAAATACAACCTGACTTCTATTGTTTGACCAATAACAGAACAAACATTAGCAACCAACAAGCAATTTATCAGCCTCCTCACAATGATAACATCAGGCAACGACTCATTATACATTTGCAACACCCAGTTAAGAAATAGATGTATGGTGGCAGTGACTATATCCAGCTTGCCAAGGGATTTAATCCTGGTCATGGGAGATAATCAATGTGCAGAGTTTGGCAATTTATATTCTCTTTTGATTAATTGTCAAATGAGTGCAAGAGTTTTGAGAGTTCTCGTGTTTAAGTCTCTTTGTACTTTCAATTATATTTTTTTTAAATATAGGATAAAGCTTTTATTACTTGAAAGAATAAAAAATGAACATGAAAGTTCAACATATCGATTTCTTGACCTGTTATTTCTGTCTCAAGAACTTATATAGTATATAATGATCTCCTTTGTTTAAACAATTTCATAACCTGTTCGTCCATTTTTTCAGGAGATGGAAGGAGCTGCTTGTTGCTAGGCTACAAACAGAAGTAGAATTGTACAGATACAGAATAAAAGATTTGTTACACATACACGCTGCTATAACTAAATGTGCAGACAGGCATGTGTTTGCTGCAGAGAAAGGAATTTCCATTGATGATGTAAGTGTACGGTGTGTGTAGTCAGTTTATCATGTTGAAAAGTTTGCTATAATATACACTTTTCCAGACATTATGGGTATGATTTCTTTTTTTAACATTTAAATTTCAGCTTTTAGTAATAAAAGGTCGGAATTCCTTCTTTAAACTATATCACTAATGACCTCTCATTACCGGGACGTCGTAATGTAGAAGTTAACTTGGCATTTATCAATTCTATTGGTTATTACATAACTTAACTTTTTCCTTAGTATTGCATTGCACTGAAAACACATATACATGTATATATATATATATATATTGCTCCAGTGTTCATGGTGCTCACATTTTATTTTGTGTCAGTGTTTCTTGTAATGTTTGTTTCTAGCTGAAGATGAGAGCAAACAGCTGCAGTAGTTATGTGAGAAAGATACAAGAGTTTGTAACAGGAGACAGCAAGGCACTGTTCAGTACTAGCTGTTTTGATGGACACAAATGGTAACATCTCATATTCTGTTTAACGTCTAGTTCATAGCTTTATTCAAAATGTATACAATGTATTCGGAAATCGGAACGTTGGTAAACTATTCTGTTAGAAAAGTTATGCATGCCCTTCCAAGCGAACCTATAGTGCATGTACTGAAAATAAGTCTGTATACCAATAAATTTATCCAAAATAACAAAGACGTTTTTATTAATAGTGCTGATGATGATTGTCATGTAGATTCAGATAATAAGTATGACAGGCCTATTTTTAGCTAACTGATCAAGTCAGTTATAACCCTCTTTAAGGCTTTCAACAATTATCTAGATTTACCACACATATATCATTATATATCATTTATTTGTATCTACTCTTTTAAGAGAACTTGTTTGTGTCTATAGACATGTGCAGTAGACTGTTCAAAGTCCTTAAATTACGTATATTGTAGTTTTTTCTTGTTGGGTTTTTCAGTCAAAGGAAGATAGCAAGGCTTCTTCAACAATCCAAGGACAAGAAAGCTGTATTTGATTGGCGAAAAAAGCAGAGGAAAGCATTACCCTATCATGAGGCTCACATACACAAGTTTGACAGGTAAACAAGCATACAGACCTAGCTGCAAAGACTTTCTGTACATCTCTGGTTCAAAATTCTGTTGAGTCTTTAGTAAATATGAAAGTAATTAGTACATGTATCATTATAAATAGGGTATAGGGTAAACAGATTTTTATTTCTTTTCCTTTCTTGAAATGGAAACATCACAATCAGAGCTCTTTTGGGTGATATGGCACAATGGTCTTGAGTCATAGTCTATCAGATTTGAAACCCCATCAAAGGCTCCCGTTGTTTCCTTGAGCAAAACACTTAACTCTCATTGCTCACACAGAGTCTTATGGTAGATTGACACTTATGTCAAACAAGCTTCCTCATAAAATAAGAAAGAAAAAGTAAAAATATTCCACATAGCATTTTTAAAGGTTGATCGCCATTGGTACTTTTTTATGCATCTTTATATATATTTTTGGACTTTGTATTATTTTTTTATAACACACAGTACAGGTAACATAAGTCTATGAGCACATCACAGACAAAACATGATATGTGTAAAGCTAAAAGAATACCATATTTTGCTGATCTAATAATGTACTGGGTATGTAAAACATCTAAAATTCTATAACATTTGTGTTGCTAGGTTACAGATGAACGAGCTGTACTCGAAGTCAACAACTTTGTGGACAAAACATTGCCAGCCAAAGATATCTGAGATACACAGTCATTTCAGAGACTGGCATGTGTAAGTATACTAAACTTTCAGTGTGTAGTTTACTGCCAATGCTTTGATAAGTTCACAAAGTAAAAATAGTCTATTCTCTATTTACACTGCAGTATGATATACAATGTTATTATTGGAAACACGCTTCAAAGTCAATAAGGATCGCATGTGGCCCAAACATACGCTTGTATGTGTATTAAAAAAGGAAATTTTCTGAGCCTTCTTTTCATATCATAGTCGATATTTGAAAAGTAACAAATGACATTTTAATAGCCTTCTGTGAATACACTAAAGAATATGTACTATTCCCATAGTAAAATTCACTATCCCATTGTCTTTGGGCTTAGGGAATTTCTTGCCCTGCACTGTAAAGCAACCTCAGGAAATTAACTTACTCATGTGCATAACATTTCAGGAGTTTTGCCAAGCTACAGATGCAAATAGAGGCTCTACAAAAAGAACTACGCGGCTTGAAATCTTCAATAAAGAAATACATCAGACAGTTCCAGGTATGCAAAATGTTCCCTCAAATTCACTAGCTTGTTGATTTTAATCGGTCAGTTACTTTTGGTCAGAAATCTTTCCCTCTTTATAACTAAATGTGACAAATGCATGAAACATATGTAAATTTTGAAGCAACAAATATTTTGACAGTCTGGTAATTAGATTATTTGTTTTGCTTAAGAAGTTGTTTTGAACATGTCCTTTCTGTTTCAGGCGTCATCACAGCTGGACAGCATAGCAGACAGTGTCCGGCCTTCACTATCTGGAGACAGCACAGATTTATCCACAGATTTTGTTGCCCCTAACCCTTTAAGACATGTGACCAATGACCGTCGAACTCTCACCTCTAACTTGATACACAAGTAGGTTTTCTGACATCTCTATAACACAGCTAGGCAAATATGTACAACAGTATCATAGCAACATAAAAAGCACTCAAATCTCATTAGGAATATTGCTACCTAGATCTCATGTAAACGTGGATATTATTAATACACACAGGTCTATACTTTTTGGACTGACCTGGTAAATGTATTTTTCCATACATTTCCAATATTTAGCTTAAATCAGAGAAAAGACTAAGCTAATGAAAATACAATATACTGCAGCAAGATAAGAAGTGCTTATATGTGTGTGTGTTTCAGGTTGGATGAAGTGCAGAGTTGTCAGAAAGAAATCCAGAGAATGGCTTCAGAGACAGATGAGTTGTATTCACAGAGGTAACTATGAAAACACACAAACTCTTTCCTTTTCTTTAAACCTCAACCTTTGATATAATTCACATTACCCTGATTTTAGTGTCATTGTTAATTGGGTTTCTATTTACTTTGTTGTGTGTAAGTCCACCATGTATATGGGTGGAAACATTGCAAGGCAGGGTAAACACTTAACTCATTAGATTTAAAGGCTTTACTCTAAACATGTTTTACTATTGTCTCAATTATACATACTTCAAAAAAATCTTTGTCCTGCTTTTGTTGAAGGAGGTTAGTAACTGTACAAATTATAAAAAGATTCTCAAGGTTTAAATGCTCCAGTTTTCTCTCATACATATCTAAGTGTTTGTTATAAAGAGCTAGCTGTGTGTATATACTGTTTGAGTCGTGTCCCTTGTGTAGCATACCAAAGGCCATATTAGTAATAAGATTCTTTGAACAAAGGGCTCTCTAATCTGTCTTGTATTTGACACTTCACTGTACATGTATAACTGAAAGGTGTTATGTTCTAGAAAAAATAATGTTAAGCTCGAATATTTATGCTCAGGGACTTCTTCAAAATCATAACCTGACTTCATGGACCTACATATTTTGTCCATTGAGTACGCTCTAAAATGTAGTTCAACCTCATCAGTCATCAAAATACCACTTATCAACACAGACCACTTATCAACACAGACCACTTATCAACACAGACCACTTATCAACACAGACCACTTCTATATGTTCCCTTGTTTTGGTCTCTTTTTTTAACAGGGTAGTTTATGAGAATTATAACTTATCCGTACATGTATTTGATTGTTTATTTCAGTATGTCCATAATGGTGTTAGATGATTTGACAGTGGATGAGTTACCTTCAGTGTAGGGTTGTGTAGCACCAGTGATTTGTGTGAACAATTAAAGACTCAATCTGCAAGCTGTTGTCTCTGTACAGAATGTCGAACATCGACTTCTACACTGGTATACGCACAAACGTTTCAACAGAATTGGAGGATATGTAATTACTTGTTTGTTGGAAGTGAGATTTTGAATACAATGTATGAAAAAGCACTTGGCATATTCACCAGACCTATACTAAAAATACAAAAATAAGACCAGCACATTATCAAGCAGTCTTGTTTTTTCTAGACCAATTAACTCTAATACAATTAGGTACATGTATAAGACCAGCTTTCAGGCATCACTGTATTTGTCTTATTGTTCAAGGTTACAATGTATAACGTTATAACTAGATGCTTTCATGCTTGAGTGAGTGTGTTTATAAGAAGTTGAAATTAAGTATCATACTAGTCATTCATGAATAGTGGAATGATTGTGTGCAATTAAGAAATCATAATGACTAGTGATCCATGGATATAGTGATTGCAGTAGGTGAGCCAATCATAGCCAAGATAGTGAAAGAGGAACAGAGCTTTTACTGTTTTATTTACACTTTATAATTCAAGCACAGGATTATTGACATATATGTCATAAGAACACCAATTGTTAAACTTTATACCTTTATGTGATGTTTATATGATTGTACAAATAAAAATACATGTACTACATTTATTGCTTTTATATTTTTATAGGCATTTACGTGTATATGCTTTAAACATTATAAAAGATGATTTTCAATGTTGATATCTATAATAAATATGCATACAGTATATACCATTGAGTAAGTACTGAGTTGAAAATTAATCTGAACAATACACAAAATGTATAGATTGATGACCAAACTATGTCAAGCTGCTGCACAATGGGATTTAGCTTAATTGTGATAGCTTCATATCAGCATTATTTGTTTCCAAAAATGTTCCACAGAAAATATATTGATTTGGGAAGAAAAAGAAAATACATTAGATGCAGATTATACAAAACTGAAACTAGCTCTTGTCAAACTTTCTTTCAGTTTTAACTATATCGTATGGCTTTCGTCGAAATCCCATTTCCATCTGTTGTTTATGTAATGTTTAATTATTGTCATGTTATAGTGTATATACAGATTGAGAAATAAAATATGTTTAAACTAACTATATCAATCATGTGACAAAGTAACGTGTCCTAATCGTCACATGAATCGCTACCGTACCACTATATATGCAATCACATCATGTTGAATGTAATGTCACACATAGCTGTTATTTAAAAAAAACTTTTACAAAAGCTGATATATTTTATCAGTAAACAAGTCAAATGCTTAAAGTATTGTACTTATCTACTATTCAGGGCGTATCAGTGGCTTGTGTCCCCTTATCATTACGCTAAAAGTGTGTGTTCCGGGCCTTATGAAAATGTGTTGAATGTAATAACTGGAAAGAATGGGGTGGGGTGGGGGTCAATCTGTTGAGTGCAGTGTTCACATGGACAAATAAAGGCTATTGGTAAACAGGACCCATATCGGCTATTTTTTTGTTTATACATTTATTTTAGTTAGATTGTAGAAAGCAATTTTTTCTCATGCAAATCGTGTACGCATCTGTTCCTTAGACCAACCAGTACTTAGCAATATAGGTAAAATTTCTTGCTTAAGGAAACGATGGTAGCCAGGTTAATGTGGCTCGAACTCATCATTGACTGATTATGAATCAGATGTCTACCCACTGCGCCGCGCAACCCCTTTGGTAAACACGGTAAGGTTAACACTATCTGTCAGTACTGACCATCTACATTTTAAAGCCAATAATTATAAAAAAAACAATTATTTTACTGTAATGAATGACAACCGTGTTATATACATTTAATTACGAAGGATACATTATGTCCCGACGTTTAAACATGTCATTCAACGGAGCCTGAAATTAAACTTGTACTCGTTAAGTATGCCGAGATTTAGCTTCTCCCAACCGGAAGTACAAACTAATTTCCGGCATATAATGTGGAAGATTTGACACATTCAATATTTCATTTTTTGGGCAAATTTCTCGACTGTTATGAGCGGTAAGAGACAATTACAGCTTCTTTTGTGATTTCATACTAATGCAGTAAATGTTTAAACACCGAATACATAGCTGCAAACCATAACCAGCTCTAAAGAGGAAGAGTTTTTACCACAAGTCGCAATAATCTGATTCCTGTCAGTGTCACTCAGTCACAACTGTTTAACTGTTAGCTTAAGTTATTAAACCGTGTAACACTGTATCTACAGTAACATCATTTGCTGTGGATGGAGTTAAGTTTTGAATGTTATGAGGTGTTATAATTTAGTTTTCTGATTTATAATCAAAGTAAAACTAGTGTACAGCTGTCATGTACAGTACTGATGTAGGCATAACATTTCCTGCTCATAGAAAACCCGGCATTTGTGTTAATATTTGATGCGTTAAATTCATTTGACTATTAGCCCGAACCTATAAACCTTGGATTGGCAATTGCCTTCTAAAGCTACAGTTACTCTGAACGCTCGCGAAATGCGAGATTACCTCAGAGATCTTATCAGTTGAGCGCTTAAACAGAAGGGTCCCTGCTGTGAAGTATAACCATACAGCCAGTAGTGGGGGTTTATGACTTTTATCTGGTCAACGATTACATCAGCAAGGTGCCCACAAAGAGATGCATATTGCAAATAATTTTCAAACTCTCACCCCGTTGATTTGATGACACTGTGTTTGGTCATATATTATCTCCTTACTCCACTTGCACATGTCAGTTTGTCAAAACATTGCACAACTAAAACAACAACTATGTACAGATCATTGCTTATATCCAGGGGAACGGGATCTAACCAACATATTTAGACAAAATACAGAAATTAACGGAAATACAGACTTATCGTTATAGCCTATCGATACATTGACAGAAACCCCGATACGTATCGAGTGGAATCTCCAGATACTTACCGTGTGCGCGCTAAGGATGCTGGGTAAAATATTATTCATGGTTTATAGGTCCGTGCTATTAGAAAATATGAATTATGATAGAAAATATCCGACATGTGAAAGGTTTTCCCAAAGAACTAGATTAATCTTAATTGCTTTTTTTGGTCTCTGAATGTTCCAGTTGACATAGGTTTGATGTCGGAACTATGCTACGTGATTTTGAGCTCAACAGAAAAAAATATCACAAATTTGAGTGTTTCCTACGAAGAAAGAGACTAATCTATGCTAAAAATCAACAAACTTAACATGCAGGGCCAGTGTGCAATTAAATGAATGATTTATAACTAAGCATACTACACAAATATTCATCAAGGAAATCATTAAAACATGTTACAATCATACACTTGCAACACAGTTTTTTCTCTGAATAAGATCAAGGAAGGTTGTCAAATCATTTTACTATCCTGTTATCCATGTTAACAATCACCATATATATTTACTTGACCATGTGCTTTCCTATAAATCTAGTATGAAGGTCTAATGCTTGCAGTTAAGAAAAGAGTTGATCTAGTAAGCAAATGGGAAAATTAATTATAGGCGAATACAAAAATAAATGACCAATAAAATGTGACTTATATTGTGATCTGTGTAATAGGCAAGGGAACATTTGACACAAGGGTATTACATGCAAGATTAATTAGAAACTCTAGACTATGAAATTCAAAGTAATATATGTTTTTCATGACTTGCTTCAAAAAGCGTTCTTCATATATATATGTAGGTGTACCTGTTTGGAAGTCACCCTTTCCTTTTAGTTATTTCTGTATCTTTCTTTTCATTAGTCATTGCTCATTTCAGATGTTACATTGAAAGGCTTGACTCGATTGGTAATTACCGCTCAAAGGTAGACTAGATGATGAGAGGGTTGGATTTCCAATGAAGAAATAGATAACGTGAATGAACAGTATGGAGTTAAGTGTTATTGCCAGTAACAAGAGTGTCAACTCAGGCTCAGCTGCTGCAGAAGTGTTCCATTGTAACACAGGTTACTTGATGAATGCACTGGGTCTTGCACTACAATTCCTTCTGGCAGTTCTTGCATTTACATCACTTATATGTAAGTTATACAGAGGAATAACATACACATGCATACAAGATTTTCAAACAATTTTAAATGTATTGGTCCTTTGTTTTTTAGTATCATATTGTTTAATGACATTTATAAAGATATACCTGGCGCATCTGAACATATTTTTTTTAAGACCAAAACATTTTTGTTTGCAGACACTTTTAGTTCCCGTCAGACATTCAAATATCTATAATTTATGCATATTATCATAAATATCCAGAAATTCGTATAACTTCAGCAATTTCCGCTTCTTAAAAAAACTTTTTTTTAAAGTTTATGAATATTTAAAGTCCGTTTTCAAAAATGTACGCAGGAATATATTTGGCCTTTATACGTTCATTATGTATATTTTTTGATAAATTAACTGTCTGTTATACATTTATTTATTTTTGTTAATATAAATTATGAGCATAGTATTACTTTAAGTTAATGGCTGGTTTAAAAGGCTAGACAAAATCATTGTGCATGTCTGCCAGATCCTTAATACTTCTTGTAATATCAATGTATCAATGGTTTTCACTGCAAACAGCTATAACTTTGCACCTTGTTCAACATGCTCTGTTGTTTCTATTGCAGTAAAGCGATACTGTGAACCACGATATGAGAGAAGGCCATGGAAGATATGGTAAGAAAGATTGGTATTTAATGTCAACAGTTTATTATGAACATTGGTATTTAATGTCAACAGTTTATTATGAACATTGGTATTTAATGTCAACAGTTTATTATGAACATTTGATTTTAAGAAACAAGTCTACTAAATAGGTTTATTTTATATTGCGTTAACTGTGCTTGTTGTTATTTTTATTACTAATTACACACCACACCTGGGTCATTGAAAAGCTAGCTTTACAGAAAGACTTTGATTGATTTTATTATATCACTAGCTATCTCACTGAGACACAACTGTTCTATATCTTAGATCCGACGTTAGGCTTTCAACCTTACATGTACCGTGATGTACGTTGTATCTGCGCCTTAACATTTGAACATACTTTTATTGTGTTTTTAAATGATCAAAAGATTTTCTATTATGCATGCTAACTTGACACCTAAAACAACAAGACTCTTATCTTCCAGGTTCTTTGACACATCGAAACAAGCATTTGGTGCTGCTGTGATACATTTTGCCAACGTTTTTCTTGCTGATGTTTTCACTGGTGACCCTTGTACTTGGTGAGTAGGTTCAAAAGTCTTCTCACTCATATAGTGTACTTGATATATTTAACACTTCTGTCTTTTCTACAAGCACATGCATGATAGCAATCAGTATGAAGAAGTGTACCATCATGTTTTGTCCTGTTACAGTTCAAACACATACACTGAGGACAGTGGACAAATTTATCTTTTTGATGCTTCTGTTTGGATGATGGAAATGCTTGAAGCGTTAAGTTTTTGATGTACGTATAAATCTACAGCTTAAATCTACAGCTTAAATATGTATGGCAATTGGACTTGTTTTTTTAGCCTGATAAGGTCGATAACTAAACTGTTCTATACGGTAAACAAGGACATGGTCAGAAATGACTAACACGCAAAAGTTTCAAAGTTTGGATATTTGTTGTGAATATATATAGCTGTACATTTCATTCACTTTCAGGTATGTTGTTAGTTTTCTGCTGGACTCTACTATAGGATTGTTGATTATATATATTGGACTGAAGATAACACAGGTTGTAGTACATAGAAAGAAGATAGAGACCCTATACTTTGGGGAATATGGTAAGTAGGGTTGTCTCACTGGGTTTTGTTTAAATTCTTACTTATTTTAATTTTATTGCATAACAAGCCGTTCTAATTTGTAAATCACACTCAAATCAGTTCTTTGAACCAACCAGTAATGAGCAATGAGTTGATATCACTTCCAGAGATATTGTATACATTTAGTACACACTTGGAAAAGCACAGATTGCAGCTTATGTTGTATTGTAAACAAAAAAGAGATACTTTAATAGCATATGTAGACTGCAGTTCACAACTATTTATTCAGTCTAGTGTCTACAGGCTACTATATTTTACATCTGGAGTAGTGAATATGCTCTAGTGTTTTTTCCACTGGGCTTGTCTAGAATTTCAAAAACCACTTATTCTATAATGACATTGTAACAGCAACAGAGCTGAGAACCCTATTTTTTTTATATCAAATGTGTTAAAGAATAAAAATATTCTCAATTTGTTGTTATATATTTTGGATCAACCTGATATATCTGGGCTAACAAAATCAAAATCCACCAGCCGTGTGGGTTACTATATATTTTTTTAGATTTGTTGTACACTAAGTAGAAGTTGTCCTATAATTCAGATCTTGGTGCAGACTGTTATGTAAGCTTTCTGATTGTAGGTAGTCCACCCCAGTGCAGTTCATGGGTGGGACAGTGTGGACTGTACATCCTGGTGATGATTATAGAGAAGATTGTCATGACTGGACTCATACAGTTTAATTTCTGGGAGGATGTAAGTACAGCCACCAAACTCACTCACTCACAACCCATTAACAGACCTATGTTTTAAATATACACAATACAGCTGATTTAATAGCATATAAGATAAAGTAATATGATTAGACAAGTGCCTGTGCATAGTAAATTCAAGTTGTGTTTAAGTCGCCAGATTGCTATTGGCTGTAGTCAGATTGCTATTGGCTGTTGCCAAAAGTTTTCCCTTCAAACCAAAGCTTTACCGTTACTAGTCTGTATCAATGTCTCTGTGGCTTTTCTTGTTAACAAAGTTCAGATATCTACTAGTAGCATTATCAGGTATTTTGTCCAAAGCAGGTCAGCTATGCAAACTTGCTGTTTTGATTGGCAATAGCTGTTTGTGCTACATCTGTGACATCTACACGGAATTAGATTAACCATTGGATAGATAAATACTATATATCGGTATATACATTATATACATGTAACAGCTATTTGGGAACTAAAATGTATGCTCTTTAAAGTGGACCTGTTTTTCATTTTAAGTGGCCATTGTAGCAGAATCTTCACGATGTGTGATTAGATTGTTCTTTGTTTACAGGTAAGGCGGATCATTATGTCCCCAGTGAAGGACCCTAAGGTGGAGCTGGTCATAGTCATGTTTATTGTGCCATTGGTTGTGAATGTAAGTACAAACAAACCAGTGTTACTAGGTGTTTGATTTGAATATTGACTAATTTAACTGTAATTGTGTTATAAAGTTCAAGAAGATTAAATACAATTGTGTGATGGTTAATTAATTGGCATAAAACATACCAAATTGGCAATGTGTTAAATCAAGTTAGATGTAAATTATATCTACAAATTAAGTTTTCAACAATATTGGCCTATTACGGAAAAAACACTAAATTTTATTTGCAAAAACATACCATATCACAGTTTATGAGTACCTATTCGTAAACACCTAAACCCCAGTCTTACATTTGGAAACGGTTACATTTCTCATTAAGTAACATTGTCACCTGTTTCCTTTAAATTATCAATGCTCAAGTGGTTACTGTTAAAGAAAGACTTGTAAGGAAATGAGTTATAATTTTGACTGAAATAAGAAAGAAACTGTTGATCATATAAGGATTTTGACTGGGTTTTTTTCCAGGCATTTATATTTTGGGTGGTTGACAATTTTCTTAAAATGTCAACGAAGAATCAAAAGACGATATATGTGAATGGGGATGATCATACAGTGAGATATAACCGTAGTGCAGACACAGCCAGACTGTACGATCGCATTGAACGACTAGAAGATGGAGACTCGGATATAATTCTCACAGATGAGGACCAAGATGTACGATTACGTCGAGGTGATGGTTCAGACTTGTTGATTAGTTGATGATTGGTGACCGTTACAATGGTGCTTTATGAACACCTCACACTTAATGTGTTTGCTGAATATCCCAAGTGGTTACTGTTGTTGTAATGTATGATTCTTTTCATTCTTCTGTTTGTCTGTCATCTGAATCCAAAAATCCAAGATGTATAGGGTAAATGTTAAATTAAGGTGTCCAAGTATATTTTACCTGTAATACAAAACACAGGTATCACAGTCAACTCATCTTCAACTGTCCATACTTCAAGTCCATCACAAATACTGTTTTTAAATCTGTTTTATGAAGAAAAAAAGTTTTCTGTTAAGAGATTATATTTTTCATTTACATCAATACAGCCATAAGCAAGTTTGTTGTTTTAACTCTACTAATCCATAGCATTGAATCTCTTTATAAGATTAACAAATCCATGACTGATACTTGAGCTCTCAAAGGTTACTACATGTTGCTACTGTTAATTAACAACAACCCAAATCTATGAGCCTGCAGTGCTACTATGACATTCTTTGCTTTACATGAACTTTGATAATTTTGTTCTTTATTTATGAAAGTTTTGAACGTGTTGGGGGTTGTTAGTTGAGTTCAGGGCTTGTCAACAGTTTGGTCAGCTCAAGTGTTATGTTTCACAAAACTCTTTTATTTCTGCACATGATTTTGATATATATGTACAAGTGTGTTTATAAATGACTATCTATACATTTATTGCCTGTGTTTCTACGTTTATTTGTTTATACTCTACATTTTAACTGTCCCTATTTTAATCCACAGGCAGTTATCTGTGCTTTTGTTTAGTCCTAAAATACTCTGTTTAGTCCATAAGTTATTACTGATGATTAAATAGTTTGTAATATCTTGAGTTTTAAATCCAGACAGTATAACGTAATGCTGTTAATATATTCATACTTATATACCCTTGATCCACCCTTGAATTAGCTTGTGCTTGCTTCATACAGTATTTCTTTATTGTTTCCTAAAAAGATCCGTTATAAAATACATACGTTATACTGCGAAATTGAAGCTAGCGCTTGTCAAGCTATTTTTAAAACCTAATTATATAGATCAGGTGCCCAAGGGCTGCTTTAATGTTCCCGTAAACATTTGTGTGGTGTTAAGTTCATCATATTTAAATACATTTACTACTAATTTGCATTTGCATTAAAACTTTTCTGTTGAACATTAAACTATACTGTCTGGGTTTTATATGTTAAGAAAAGTGCCATTATATTATAAAACAATCAATTAGTGTTCTAGCTCCTAGGCTATTATGACCTTCATGTATATTCTAGATTGGAAAGGGTGATACTAATACTCTCTGATAGATAGATGCTGATGTCTTGTATGGAAGTACTAGTACAGACACCCCAAGAGTTGTCTCTCAGTTGTAGTTCTTTGTAATTTAAAAAAACATTGTAACTTAGTAATGTTCTAAGTTGTATTCTATCTGCTGTGTGAATATTTACAACTGTTTTGTTTAAACTATTTTACTGTTTAATTTAAATTAGAATATTCAAATCCGTGAAAAGCAACATGTAGTATTTATATGGGGATGATTTTAAGAAGTGTTTGATTAATTTAGTTAATTTTTTTGGTGCTGGACATTTACTATGATTGCAGACAATTAGAGTTAAATGATTAGTGATTTTGGTAAATTGGTATATATTTGATAGTTGTAGAAAATCAACAATTAGTTTGTTACATTACATATAAAAATGGTGTTTTTTGAAAATTGGGGGTACATTATTGGTTGTTTGTAGATGGTCCCTGTATTCCTGTGAAGGACAACTCTGTAAATGTTCCTGGTTTAGCAAATGTGCTCTACCATGTGAATGATATTTTCATACAGTTATACTTGTATACATAAAACTTGTTTCATGAACATATCATTTATTAATATATAATATTCTGCTCACAGGGAAATATATCTCAGTAAAGAAAATAATAACAAATTTATACATATAATAGAACTACCAGCCCAAATAGGGTCAAACATTTACAAAAACAGGTTAAACAAACTATAGAATATGTATCAGCATTTCATCGGAAAGCTTCTATGACTCTATCATAATTGTAATATAAGGAGTTATAAACTAGTCTTTTTTCACATTAAAAGAACTCCCAGTGATTTTAGTATTATATATTCATATTTTAAATAATTTGTGAATACTAGTCTCACAAACTCTGATATTGTTCATATAATCATTATACACATACTAACACTGTTACTGACCAAATGTCTTCTACTAATCATTAAGCTTTGTTTGGATACAGTAATCTGCACATTTAACAGAGTGTAGTGATCACAACTCAGCCACTCTCCCCATTGATTTATTCAACACTTTTCCTTTTATATGTGTATAACCCTACAGTTTGTTGGTTCTGCATGTATAACTGTGTAGGGATATCATGATTTCAATGTGATATCAATTTGGACTCAAACATGCATTCAACATCTTCACTTGTTTTATGTTTTATGGAGATTATAAAACCCCAGAACTCAGTTCCATGCGTACACATGTTAAGCAAAATGTATATATTGATTGTTTCTTAACAAGCTTTTATTTATAACATATATCCATGTATAGTTAAGGTGTATTATATCAGTATTACATGATTAATTTAAACTATGAATATATACATGTACAAATATCTGGTGCAGAACAATGCAAACTATAAACTGTGGTTAATAATGAAAGTAAATGCAATGTTTCTACAGGTTCTTACACTTGGCTTATACAATGTACTTGGCTAAATGGCAAATGAGGCTCGAGTTTACAGTGGTCATGCATGGAGAATGTCTTTCTGCATAACAAAATACATGTATGTTGATATCATGCTTTGCTTTGCTTAAAAAGTATTGAACACTAGACAAGTTCCAGTGATTTTAGTAGATGTAAGAGATGTATGTACTGTTATATATGAGCATGTTTGTAACCTAATACTTAAACATGTACTATCAGTCATACATACAATTGGTAATATGAACAATGCAATGTTATGTTATGTACATGTATAAAGTTGACATTATGGTGCCATTAGTTAATATACCCATGCTTGACACTAAAACTAGATTGTATGTAACTAACATAGCACGGGGTTAGTTTCTATAGAATGTTATGTGAGATTCCTTGGATGTAAGTTTAATACTGTGAACTATTCTGTACACACTTCGGAGGGTTACCCACATTAATGGTTTTGTATCAGAACATGTTCACAGCCAATATATTGTAAGTTACCAAGATGGGGGCTCATAAGCTTTGTGTCAGTTTACATTATTTATAACACACACGTCATATAGAGCAGGATAATTGCATGTATGTTCACTACTGCTTTGTTTACTGTATGTTAACATTAACTGGTCTTCCAATGTGTAGAGTGTAAGCAATACATGATGTTAATTCAAATATTACTTTGTCAGTTTGGCGTCCTGACGAAATAATAATATCATAGCCCTGAAACTAATTTGTTTAGTGTATTTTGTGTTCTTGTCATATTTCATTGGCTGTTTATTTGAATGCACACTACTCCTCAGACCGATTCTATATTAAATGAATTAAAGAAAGCATATGGTATAGAAAGATACTGTAATAAAGACCAACAATGTGTGGGCTGTCAAAATTAAATAAGCAATGAGATATTTGAACTCAAAGTAAATGTTGCTGTTAACGTTTGAGCTGTTAACTAATAACACAATACTCTAGCCAATCTGTGAAGAGCTTTAACCACAATATCAGCACAGGAAGCAAATTGTCATCCAGAAAAAAAACTGCAGAGTATTGTGCCTTTAAATTATATGGTTTAAAACCAATGAGGTAAACTCGAGATGTGTTGGGGTGCTTGAACTCTAGGCCATCAACTGAAGTCTTCATCTTTCATTTAGCTTGCAGATTGGGTGTTAACAGTTTTGCATTAAAGTGCCATTGTTGCTGACTTTTGGTTGTATTAAGATGGTGCTGTGAAATATCTGTGTCATAGTTTTATATGTAGTGCTGTGCTAACTAAACAAGTGCTGGAAATTAGCTCTATTTTTTCTGAAAGTTTACGTTTTATATTTTTTTAATGCTGTTTCCATTTGAAGTGAAAAACCCTGAAAGTGGTTTGTTTAATGTTGGTCTGTGTTTAGGCATAACTCTTTTGTAAACATTATACATACACGTACCAAAGTAAGAATTATACTGTTGTAGTCACATTGTGCAACCTATACTGGTCATATTGTCATTCAGTCTACAGGTGTAGCATCATACATGGGAAAGTCTACCTTGCCCCCTATCTCATCAGTATTCTATAAAAGAGAAGATAAATTCATGGAATTCTAGTCAGTACTTCATATTCATAGTTCTAAGAAACAAACTTGAAAGGCCTACACTCAAATTCGGACTTGAGTCAGCTTTAGGAACACAAATATTACTTTTTGATTGATTGTTAAGTAAATTGTGAAACACTGGTTGGTATAAACGTGAGTGGTATTGTTACATGATAAAGAAATGCTACATAGACAGACCTACTATTCATTGATAAAAAAGTTTGTCCAGCTGTTCAAGTATAGGGAAAACAAAAAGTCAAATTCCATGTAATTCTTATATTTTGACTATTTACGATAACAAGTATATACAAATAGGCTACCTGTAAGAGCTGTCAATGTTTACAGTGCTAGACCTATTACAGATAACCTGTGATTTTGGTGCAAGAATTTCAACAGCATTATTTCCCAATTTTAGTGATAAAATAGGTTTCTTACACAGTGCCATGAATTAAAAGCAAATAAAAAGCTATCAGTGCCAGTTGATATGTGCATGTATGCATAACGATTAGTTAATGAGATTTATTTGATAATTTTCCTGATTGTGTTATTAATATAAATGGTTACAGTGATACAGCATGATGTAAAATATGAAATGTGTCCAAGATAATGTATATCAAGTTTGTTTTAGAGACTGGAAAAAGTTAAATCAATCATATTGTCTGCACCATTTTTAAGGTCAATTTTTCCAGACAAAGTTACATACAATTTTTCCAGACATTGTTACATACAATTCTTTCAGACAGTTACGTACGATTCTTTCAGACATTGTTACGTACATGTGGTAAAAAAATATCTCATCTATACAT
>ENA-OREC01000261-OREC01000261.1-marine-metagenome-genome-assembly--contig:-NODE-261-length-18057-cov-13.335095_pt1 | contig 18057 bp, 17 predicted proteins | sample MGYA00248626_ERZ508543 | MGnify/ENA primary metagenome ERZ508543 (study PRJEB26211, sample SAMN05518279) | marine metagenome | isolation source: Puget Sound, Washington, USA | host: Bankia setacea...
GCAGCGATCGAAACAAAAGAGAACAACCAAAGTCGAAATAGCTTAAGTGAACCTCTATATTAAATATTATCTTTAATGTTGGTAACATCTGCCTACTAGCATAAAAAGTGGCAACGTCCCTATATCTTCAAGAAAGAAAAAAGTAAGTGTGTGTTAATTGAGTAGCAGAATATGATCAATATTACATGTTTAAGTATAAAACAGAAAGACTTTTATAGTAAGAAATATTTACAACTTACACGAGGATGCAGGTTGGATAGTTTTTCATTGTTTGTATTTTAAGGTTTTATTGTAATACGGAATCCATTTGAGGCCAAGTATCAGCGCTACTGGATAAAGAGATGTCTAATGGATTTCCCAACCAAACCAAACAGAACAAACATTGATGCTCATGCAGCTAGACCTTCCCATATATGGCAAAAGTGTGTTGCTGATGGAAAGTAAGTAACAAAAAACAGTAATGCATTTTTGTGTATGTGGTTAAACACTTGTGGAGTTTAGTTAAAAATGGATTTGAAACTGCATTAACAAGGTATCATACTACACAATTGGCTTATGTAAATATGTAATAGGTTTGTCTAAGAGACTACGTCTAAATAACAGTTGATCCCAATATGATGTTTGTGATATGCAATATTCTAGTTTTGTACATGTTCCTTTTGAAACTAGTGTTAACTTGAAGAAAAAGAATGCTCCACTTTAACTTTTTCATCTTTTAGTTATACATTTTTAGAAAAGTTAATGCAATTTTTTTTTTTTAATTTTGACTCAAACCCTACTGGGACATCATAATTATAATGTGTTAGTTATTTTGACTGTGAATACACGTCCCTATTTCCAAAGAATGATCGTTAGACTCTGACACACATGTATTAGTGTTGTTCACTGGAACCTTTAATAATCTATTTCTCTTCTCAATCTGTTTTCAGACCAGATTTGAAAAAGGACAGTCTATTGATGAGACTACGCTGGGCCACACTTGGTTTCCAGTATGAATGGAATACAAAAGTGAGTCTTTGCAAAGTTTGTTTTGCATGTACCTAACTCCTCTAATTTACATTTTTAGCTTGGCATTTTAAAACAATATCTCCAAATTCCAATTCCTTATCCTTAGATACAGTTAGAAAAGATGTAACAAATACTTTCTGATATATTAATGTAAAGTTATGAATGAGGCACTGGGCATAGCTGTATGTGTATACAAGACAAACATAGGCTTCCGATCTTATTGACAAATTTTAACATGCTCATTAGTTTTGGCCTCTATTAACATGTAATATTTTGTACACTTATCTAGCCATAACTAGGCACATTGTATTATTCTAGCTTTGTTGTTTTTACTTACAGGAGTATTTTTCAGACAGAGTTCAGTGTTTTCCTGATGATTTAAGCCATCTGTGTGGTTATATAGCAGAGACACTGGGGATTTCTAACTATTCATCCGAGGCTGGTATCGTGAACTTTTATAGAATGGACTCCACACTGATGGGACATACAGATGTATCAGAACTGGACAAAGCAGCCCCCCTTATATCATTTAGGTAAGTCAGTGCATGTGACTGACTCCCTGTTTTTGTTGAATTCACCATTTTGTAATTCAAAGCTAATCCACAAGTGGTGCAGTCTTTTATTCTCTTTGTGACATGTAAATCAGTTAAGAAAGTACAAGTTGTTGTAATGAATGATAAAATAGTAAAGCAAATGTTTATAACTGAAGTCTGAAAGTTGTAATGAAAACAAAATAATAAATACAAATATTTTTAATGAAGTCTCACATAGTTTGAGAGTTGTAATGATTAAGGAAATGTAGACATTATTTGTAACTAAAGTCTTAAAGAGTCATTAGGAATAAAAATGGTAAAAAAATGTTGGTTTCTGAAGTCTGATAAAGGATCATAAATGATACTGATAATTTTTGGGGTTTTAAGGCAAAACTCTTGTATTTCATATTCAAAAATAAGAAAAAGTGTTGGATATGCTTTATCAGTGAAACTTTTCCTTTTCTGTTATAGTTTTGGTCAGTCTTGTATTTTCCTCATTGGTGGACCCACAAAGGAGACGGAACCAACACCCTTATTCTTACATAGTGGAGATATTTGTCTAATGACACGTAGGGCCAGACTTAGTTTCCATGCAGTTCCCAGAATTCTACCCGGTTATGCTGATGAGTTACGACACTGTTTCTATGGTGACGATGATGCTGACAAGTTGGATGATGATAATGTTGACATAGAAACAACTGAAATAGATACAAATCACGGAGTTAGTGCAGAGGATGATCCATATAATGCAAAACTAGATAACAAAAAAGTGTTTATTGAAAATGATGTAAACGGAGAATTCGCTAATGAACCAGAAATAGTGACAGCAACAGTTGGGGGAAACAAGTGTAGTGTAGAAAATCTTTCAGAACTTATGGATGAAGTGGTAGCAGAAACTGATTGGACAACTTTTCAGAAATATTTGAACATCTCGCGAGTGAATGTGAATGTTAGGCAAGTTTTAAAATCAGGACTGGAACTTGGTAAATGTCCTGATGTGATAAAACCATGTCAGAAACACTGTGATAAGTAACAGCAAATGGTGTAAATTTGGATTACATGAAATGTTGATCTGTAGAAATTTTAAATATATTATATCATGCTATTGGTTTTTAAGTTTATTATTAAGTCTGTACTTTTAAACACAATTTTTTCAATTTTTATTAAGATAACCAGGTTAATTGGCACTCCTGAATTATGGCCCTTGAACTGTCAAAATGTTTGCCAATTCTTGTCTCACAAGGGAACCATCATGTTATGTTGACATGATTGCTTAAAAAAACAGCTCAAGAACCCAAATGTTGTTGTTACCGACAGGCGTATTTTGTGTCTTGCTTGCAGGAGATTTTTTTGTAGTTTTCTTGAGAACAAGCATTCAGTAGACACTAGACAGTTTACTGTATGAATATTACTATTGGTATATAATTTATGTATACACTGTATTAATTATCCAGTTACATTTTCTGGATAGACAAAAACATACTATAAGACCTTCAATTCTGGTAATTTCATGGCTGACAAAGGGTATCAGTCATTTGTTTGATCTGCATGAAGTAAAATTAGTTTACAGAACAAAACGCATCAGAATTAAGCAAAGGCAAACAAATCAGGGTTCTCTTTTCACGTGTTTTGTAAGGGGCTATTTCAGTCATTTTTGATATGTGTTATTGCAAAAAAACAAGAAATGTGGAAGCAATAACCACAAGCAAGTGTCGTATTTATTTAAGGGAAAGTGCATGGTTTGAAAGAATTTCGATATTTCAAGAGGAAGTCACCTTAAAACAGTGACAGTTATGAAGAGAGGAACATTCCCTGATATAAATTAGTAAAGTGGAAAACCGTCTTAACTATATATGAACTAATAAGGCAGTTATAACAGTTTACCATTTAATCCTCTGTATGAAGAATTAAAGATGACTAATACAAAAGAAATAAAAGGGACAAAACAAACATTCAAGAATAAAACAAAGCAGAGTTTTTTTTTGCTTAAAACAAATCTTTACCTCTTAAAACCTTTAGAAATGTGAATGTGCTGTTTATACTTTTCTTGTGTTCTCATAAGTCTGTTTGCATAAGTATTTTGTAATTTGCTGTTTGTAGATATCATAACACTTAAGGGTGGAATATCTGCTGTAACCATTAACACAGCACTCCCTCCTTCCTGTCTTAACATGTGTCTTTCTGTAGCCTGGCCATATACTGATCCCTTCCAGATGTTATCTTTTGGTAATTATGCTAAGATGATGTGTTTGATGCAATATCTATATTTTTGTTTATGTTTGGTAACTAAAAATAGCTTAATAGACATGATTTGTGCTAGATATAGGTTGAATTGTATATTATGCATACAGAAGTTAAAACATGTTATTAAATGAACTTGAGCATGAGTTGGTGTTTTCTCTGTTTGGACTGCATGTTTGTTGTAGTGATGATGAGGGTGTTGATTTTTATTCCGGTGTTTGTGGTTATTTCTCACATATAAAGCAGTACAGAAGTAACATGCACATAATAATATGGTGTAAAAAGCTAGAGAACAAAGAAACAGCACAGACATACAGTCATGATACATTACATTCAAAATGTACTTAGATTTTGAAGCTACTGCAACCAGTTGCCTGTTATTTTGAACATACATGTACTAGAAAATAATCACTATGGTCCCATTCCAAATACCATTATGCCAACGTGGCAATTATTTGTCACTGGAGCCGCAGTTATCTCTAACTATAACACAGACTGTGACAGTGCTGCCCTAGCAAGTCCACATGAATATAAAAATGGTATATCAAATTAATGGCATACAGCCTTTATGCAAAAATATGCAACAAACATAGTATTACATAAACCAGGTGTACCATGGTTTTAGCTTGCGCTCACGCCATTGTAAGCTTTATCCTTTTCCTCCCAAAATTACATTTATAAAAACATTGACGCATCATAAGCATAGTATGTATGTATTAATTGGATCTAATTAAATCTATGGAGTGACCAACCACAGTGACACAAATCGTTTATCATGCTACGTAACACTAGGGAATGCTCGAATGCTAAAAAAACACAAAACAAAAAAACACAAGGGAATATATTTACCTTGAGGAATTTAGTCCTTATGAAGAAGTCGGTAAGATTTTTATCAGTATACACAAATCAAATACTTGTTTGTTTGTTTTTTTAGCGTTCGACTTTTGTCGGTTCTGCATGGCCATTTGGTTTTTTCATCCCCGCCACTACGGCCAATGACCTCCGACTTCGAAGGATTTCTATCCCAGATTTTATCCATTACACTTTTGTCCTATCTTTATTCTGCAGAAAGAGCCAATATTTCCCTTTTTAATGTTGAGTGCCAAACAAGCGAACTACTGGTACCATTTTTATAGCATCTTTGGTATGACGAGGTTCTTGACTGGGGATTAAACCCGAGACCTCCTGCACTCGAAGCCAGCACTCTACCACTAGGCTATCGAGGAGGCGGTTACTTGTTTGTGTTTCCCTCATCATATTTGAATGCATACGACAACAATTACCATTTTGCATTAAACATTTAGTTTAAACATTATCATTTGCTGTCTGGCTTTAATGCTGAAGACATAAGCTTTCTGGTAATTTTATTTAATCTTGGGATCAACGCAGATTTAATGTTACAATACTTGCAATTTCTTCCGATAAACTTGCATATTTTATCATGATCATCATACAAAAATGTATGTTCTTAAAGTTTTATGGGACTTTAATGATAATAGAATCTACATTGATGTGTATATTCATTAATACAAGTATTTGACTCTTTGCATAGAGCTGTATATACCTGTACTAGTAATAGATGTACTGTAGTACATTTTTTCTCATCAAGATGCCGAAGGTTGCGAGCGAAGCGAGACCCCGTATCTTATAGGGCAAACAAAATAGGTTACAAAGCTATTGTATATTACACGCAACTCTCAAGTTTGAAATATTTATTGAATTCATATGGGTTCATGTATTAAAGTATAATGATAAGAGCTGATGCAATAGGTCTATGGTTACTCAATGTTCAGTGCATGTACACAGCTAGTGCACAAGTCATAGATGATGCAACAACATGTAGGATGTATGCTTATCAGGGTGCACAGGAGCTAGTCTATTGTATTGTAAAGCAATCTAGGTCCGAGTACTCGTAGACTGGCTATTTTCCAAATGACTAGAGTTGACAGTACGTGCAAGTGTGTCGTGAGCCAGTCTATTGATTAATCCAGCATAATCCGGTTTCTCAACAATAGCATTCTCAAAGTTGGATGCGTCTACATAGAAAGGGGGTCACACTAATATCATACTTTGTGTTTCGGATAAGTTTCCTTATACATACCTTGTAGTTATTTCTATAAGTACTACTTTAATTAAAGAGATATTCATATCTATTAAAGAAGGGATTGATTCATGTTCACGTGTCAGTGTCTGTCTCTCGACATTATACTTTGTATTTCACCTCCCCTTTTAAAGTAATGGTAGTTGCCATAAAGTACCCGTACGTTGACGTCACACGTTACATCAGACATTTCTGACATTGGGAGGGAGCGAGGCAGACATTTCATCCAAAATCTGAACGATAATAAACATGGATGAGAACACAAATCATCCCGAAAAGCAGAGTTTAAAGGAGGAGTATGACGAGAACCTGGACGACTCAAAGGCTAGGTTTTTGACGAACGGTAAAGGCTTGGACGACACACGCGTGCATGTTGAAGATGAATCGAGCTCGGAGGGTTCTTTCACTGGTCTTGGCAAAGAAGAGTTGATGAAATATGCCAATGATCCATTCTGGGTTCGAACCCGTAAGATCTTGTTTATCGCCTTCTGGTTGGCATGGGTTGCTATGCTGGCTGCGGCCATTGTGATTATCATCTTCGCACCAAAGTGCCCCGAGAAACCAGACCTGAAGTGGTACGAGACCGAAACGATCTATCAAGTTCAACCCAAATCCTTCAAAGATACAAGCGATTCAGATGCGACAAATGCTGGGATCGGAGACATTAACGGTAATTTTTTATGTTGATATGAGTTCTAATTAAATGTTTTATCAATCAATGTGACTACCTTGTCAGAAATGATCAGTCTTATGATAACAATAATGATATTCACATGAATTTGTATAGTGTGCACCTCACAATCATTTTCGAGTCCTTTTTTGCTTATAAATGTTAAAAGATCGAAATATACATTATAACTGTTTGTTTTTACAGGAATTGACAGTAAGGTTGAGTACTTTGAAGAAACCCTTGGAATTAATGCAATCTGGATCAACTCACTCTACAAGTCTGGTGGTCTATATGATGGCAATGATGTTGAGGATCATAAGATGATTGATGAACAACTTGGTTCTATGGCAGACTTTGATGCCCTGAGGAAGAACACAAAAAAGAAAGGTAACTTGCATTTGTGTGCATTAATGGCCTACATAGGCTTATTTTCTAGTGACATTTGGAACTGGGGTAGATTTTATCAAACTACTTAAAACACTCAGATATTTTAACTTGAAATGTAAGTTCAACTTATCCTTAGACAATTTTTAGAATGAAATTTAAAGTTAAAATGATCATATTGTCTCTTTCTAATTAGGCATGAGGATGGTGCTTGACTTCATTCCTAACCACACTGGCAAGAAACATGAATGGTTCGCCAAGAGTGAGGCTAAAGAAGAAGGTTATGCTGACTTCTACTTCTGGGCTAACGGCTCTAGTAGCACAGATCCACCAAACACATGGGTATGTATATGTTAACATTTTTACACATGATTGCAGTAACATTTCATTATGTAGGTAAACATTGTTGGATGGGGTGAAATTTGCAGCAGAGGCAATATCCATATTTTACAATTGACAGAAAACCATTTCAGCAATACAATGGAAATAATAATGATAGTTTCACCTGGATATGCAGATTACCAAAACAAATGTCAAACTAATTGCATATTGACACACATTATAAAATCTCTTGAATCTGAATTCTCAAGTTCACAAGATGTGCTTATGTTGGTTTTCTCTACTAGGTGACAGAGTATGGTACCCCAGCCTGGACGTTCTCTTCCACTCGAGGTCAATGGTACTACCATTCCTTCATGTCCGAGTATCCAGATCTTAACCTACGCAACGAAGATGTCCTCAAAGAACTTGATGTTAGTACAACTTTTATTGTCTACTGGTATGAATTGAAGTTCATGTAAGAAGTTTTTACGGTATAATAGCGAAGACTATAATGCACTATATACAATAAGCAACATCTTGAGTTTAATTGCTGTGTTTTGTAGGACATCATGAGATTCTGGTTGAACAAGGGTGTTGATGGGTTTGCTATCCAAGGTGTAGAGCATCTAGTAGAGAACAACGACACATCGGAGGCTGCAGCAGGATATCAGGAGGGTAACTTTAACCTGATCAAGAGGTGGCGCGCCATTGGAAACACCTACTCCGATAAACCTGGCAGAGAAAGGTACTGTCTTAGTTTGCTGTAGTTTTTTGGTCATTTTTATTTGAGGCAGATTTTTCTTCAGTATGTTTGAGTTTAGTTTTTATCAGACTGCAAGCAAGAGTTAATAAGACATTCACATTGGCAAGTATGATGATTGGCTCTTCAGTCCTGTTGCTTGGGGGAATCTCAATTAGAATGAAACATCATATCAACAGACTTTGTTATTTATTTGTTGTTGAGCTGTCTGAAAACAGTAGGTCTGTTGTTAAAATAATGGTGGGCTTAGTTCATGGAGTTCTTGATATAAAAGTAGAGATTTAAAAGTGAAACAAGGGCATATAGCACCATGAACCTTAGATTGGATGAATGCCTTTTCAGCACAAGAATTATGTTTTTATTGTATTTTATTTTAGACTTCTGATGGCTGCAGTGAAAGAGGATGGAAATAACACAAAACACTACCATCAAGCAGGTCTCCATATTGTATTGACTGATGCTCTGCTGGGTTTAGACACTAACACCTGTGACATGACCTGTTTGAATGAGAAGATCAGTGAATCCAGTGGAAGTCGCTGGAGAGGATGGATGGTAAGTCTCAACGGTTTCCTTGGTTACAGGATACAGTAAAACTGGCTAATTGATTGCTGAACATTGATTAAGCAAGTTGAAATTACAGATACATTGAAACTTCATCATATGAGCTTAATACAGTGGTCCTAAGGTATAAGACATGTAGAGAATTTTGTTTGTTTTGTAGGTATCCTTAAGTGGTGATTTATCTTATGCTTAAATTAATAAATGTTTGTGGCTTGCATATCAACCCAAATGATGAGTGTTTGTATCGTACATTTTTTTTACCAGGTTGATAACGAGAATACTAAGCGATTTGGAAGTTCTGTGTCTCAGAAACTACAGAAGGCCGTGCAGGCTCTACATCTACTTCTGCCTGGTACAGCTGTGGTATACTATGGAGATGAAATTGCCATGTCTAATGGTGACGTGGGGTCATCACTGGTTAAAGATCCTCTGGTTGCACTAGGCAAGGTAAGATAACAGAATATTCAAGGGTTTTAGGTTTATCATTTGAAATGAACAAAATTTGGAAGGTAATTATTAATTATAATAAAAGGTACTCTCAGTAATTTAGTCTCTTGTTTGTCTGGCTGCAATCACAATTTGAGTGGATTTATTTTCCCTTGCATTATCTTTATTATAGAAATTTGTTGAGTACTGCAAATGATCTGGATATTGAAGTGGTTTTATATCTGTACATGTAACTTATGTTTTCAGACTGGCCGTGATGCTTACAGAACTCCAATGCAATGGGACAGTGTGGCTAATGCTGGTTTCTGTGCTGATGGGGCTACACCATGGTTGCCGGTTAATGCTGGATACAGTCACGAAAATGTTGCTGTAAGTATAGTTGAATCTTGGAAAGTGGTCATTTTGCTATAATGTTATTGGCTTTGTAGATATGTAAATCTAAAGGTCTTATATTATATTGGTGAAGATGGATTCTTTCATGGAAAATTTAGTGAATGGGTGACTAACTAAACTAATAAGGAAATGTTTCTTTGGGATATCACTGCGATGTTTAATATTTTGACAAACATACTTTTGAAAATTCTGAGTTTGAAGTGTTGACAAAGTATATTTGTTTATTTCAGTATTATTCTGCCCACCGTGTTGGCTACACAATCTTAGACTCATTCCGTGACCTGATAGCTCTACGTTCCAAGGAAGCCTTCCAGTTTGGAGCCTTTGAGGTACACCAAAAGGAGGATATCTTATACTTTACAAGAACAGCCACAGGTTTCTCCAGCTACCTTGTTGCAATTAATGGTGGGTCGAAGACTGCTGCTTTCCAGGGAATGGCAGAAAAGTTTACTTTAGCCTACGATTCCATGGGTAAAGAAGTTGGAGAGGTGTTAAACACAAATGATGCACCAATAGGATTCCAGGACAATGAAGTATTCGTGTTCAGCTACTAGACTGTCAGATGATACGAAACTACTAACAGAAACAAAATTAAAACTATGTTAACAGTCACTGCTCATACTTAAAACAATACAAATATTTAACGCTCTAGAATTGTTGAAAGGTCAAGATACATGCAGAAGGATAATACTGACTGTACATTATGTAAACAGGACATTCTTCACCCACTAGATTGTTAAATACCAGTAGAGTATTGACATTGCTGAGCTGCAAAATAATGTGTACATTCTTAAAGTACATGTTCAAAATAATTTCCTACATTGTTGTTGATTATGTCTACTGACTGTTGCATTACTCTACATCTTGAAACATGGTTAAGCTGCTAAACATATCTTTCTGTAGGTCATTGTATAACCTGAAATACCTGTACTGTTGAATAAATGTTATCCTCAAAATCTACACTGATAATGAAAGATATCCTCACGAAATCCAAATGTCTTGTCTACCAAAATTTATTGTCTGCTCTATCGCTCTTCAGGAAAGATGAATCAATGACTGAATATGGTAGTGAAAGTTATGTCTAGTTGCTGATACACTGTTTCACATCTATTGATTCTTTCAAAAATTAGTCGCGAATTGCGCTGTATGTTCCTCCATTTTAGGCATCATTTTGACATCATGTTTTTATCATTATCTCTGAAACAATCGGATGAACCTAGAAAATAAATATTGGAAAGCTTTACTCTTTTGTTTGTTTTTTGTCTTAAATGTACAATATGACCCAAGAAAGGTACCTTGTGAGTTACTGGGGCTGGATGTTTGTAAACAGTGGTTTGTAATGCTTAGTATGATGGAAAGATGTGTTCTATTTCCTGTGAGTATCTGAATTTGCAGTATTTCATCTTGTTGACTCCACCAAACAGGCTTAATGCAAGCCTCAAGAGCTTTGATGAATTTAATAGAACACCTAAGAGTTCATTGAAATTTTAGCAGGTACAAAAGTGATATCTCTGAGATATCTTTAACGTAAAACGGGAAAATGTTGTTAGTGTATGTTAATCGCAACACCTTTTTTTTGGATTTAAAGAAGCTTCCTGTTAAGTTTCATTTTCGCCATTGTAGCAGTTTTTCGAGATGTTTTTTTACCACTAGTTGATGGGCGTACATCCTTCCGAAGAGTGCAGTGCAAGTTGTAAAATCGAAATCAAATTTGTGCAAAAATGTATGTTCCATTATCAGATGGCAGAATGGTCAACTTTAATAGCTACTGAGTATTATTGCATTAATGTAAGTACTTCAATAAACGGAGGAATTGTTTGGATTGGGCAACCTAAAATAAATGTACAAGCAGAACAAAAGCCATCAGATTTGCCACATTATTTTTATTCAAAAGCCAGATGTTACAAGCTCATCATAAGGTTAATTATATCTATAATAAATTATGTTGAAGGTTTTTGGTAATTAATAATAAACAATATCCCAGAAAAAAAGCATGTAAAGAAATTGTTAGAATGTAATGCAAGAAGTGTTTATAATTCTGTTCAAATTAATCTATATTGAATTTATTTAGGCTGGTGTTTTATTTTTTTAAAGTATGACACAACATAAACACAGTACAAGATAATCAATTTTATAGTACACTGGTTTTATCTGATTATTTTGAGGTGTTCAGAAAGATTAAAACTGCCTATTTCACATCAATAAAAGGAAGTAACCAAAATTAGGGTGTTTTTTCTCTCAAATAAATGTACATTTCAGTATTTTCATATTTCTTCCACCAATTTCTATGATAGATTCTTCAGAATGTCCACACTGTATCACTAATAAATACAAATTCACAATCACTCAATATAAAGTTAAGCACACAATGACGTCTTATTTATTGAGATACACACAGATCTTGTAAAGTTTTTTGTCTGTAAATCTTATGTTGTTTGCAGCACTGCTATATCAGCAATTTCTGTTTAGCCAAGGTCAGATGACACTAGTGCCACGCCCCTTTCGTAGAAGCTGTGGTCCTTGCCTGAGCCCTGGCCCTCTGTCTCAAAGTCTAGTGTGAAGAGTAACTGAGCCCGGGTGGCATTCAGGTACACAGGCAGGGTGACCTTTGTTGTGGGCTTTTGCTCGTCCAGTCTGTGAGAGAGAAAAAACATGTATTTAGAAGTTTGAACCAAAGAAACGCTTAATTTATTGTTTCATAAGCCATTATAAAGCGATGTTGTTTATGCTAGACATGGATGTTATTTAAATGTGTGACAGTTGGAACACTATTTTATAAACCACAATCTGAAACAAGACAAGATGTTTGTAAAACATTATACCCCTCAAACTTTTGTACATCTGGATTAATGACTTCAAAATAAGTTGCGCAAAAGTATGAACAAGAAATTCATTTTGGGATAACGTTGTCCTTTGACCAATCAAAATCTGCTACCCAGGACGGATGTTTGAACTAAGGTAGGTCAAGGCGTAATCGAGTTATTGATCGGAAGCGCAAAGGTTACAGACAGACTGACCGACATGTGCAAAGCAAAATGCCCTCTCTTCTTTGAAGGGAGGCATACTTATGCCAAATAATGGAAATCTATTCAATTCTAACCAATTCTAATATTACACATACCTGATCCATCTCAGTAGTGTGAGTGGTAGATCAGTGGAGATGGTTGAGGACAGCTGTAGTTTGTTGCTCTTACAGACGGCTCCCTGTAACTTGAGGCCAGTGGCAATGAAACTACAGGCATCCAGGGCACCAGACTTACCATCTGTCACATTCACCTGAAACCAGACATATGAGAGTTTATTAATGTTATGAAAACAGAAGATTTACTAAATCATAAATCATCGAAGAAGTCCAAAGTAGAAATAAGATACAGTAAAGATCTGCTATTAAGATCACTAAATAGAACCACTTCCCTACTAGGCCCACCTACAGTATTTTGGGTCTGAAAGCCAGTTCAATGTATATTGGTATCATAATTAAGGAAACTCTTACCAGAATTAGCAGAATTTCTTTGTCCTTGTTTAGGTATTGTTCTAAATTCTACCACATATACAAAAGTCAATAGTAATATTATGCACTTACATCTAGGTAGAGTTCTTCCAGTGACCAGCTGTTGGCCTGAGCTACATACTGTCTGGTAGCTGTGATGTAAGCTTCAGAGATGAACAATCCACCTAACCATACTTGCAGGTTCTGTAAAAGATACATCAGACACTGGTAATATGCGTTGTTGGAAGAAATCATTGCTTTTGGATCAAAAGTTTGCTAAATAGCATTTCCTAAACTCGGTTCATAAAAGTTGTATATATAGATGGCTTTGATAAGCTGACCAATAAAAAATGTATGTTTAAGATAATAAGTTTTAAGTGAAGCCCATGTGTTTTCATAATAACTAAACACTTGCATTGTTTAAGGAAAGTACCACTGTGTTATAATTCTTTTTCGCTGGGCACTAAATTTCATGATTTCGTTGAAAAGCCAAAACTGATACATTTCAACTTATACTTATGTATATAATATTTTAAAACCGAGAAAATGAAATGCCCTTGAAAATATCTTTGATGCTAATACAATAGTGTACAACCACACTACTGGAAACTGTTTATCAATTGCATTGACTGACCTTGAGTTCTTTAGCTCCACCCTGTGTTGTGACCTGTACGACAGTTTGTAATTGTTTAATCCTCTGGCTGAAGTCTGTGATCCATTGTATGACTGTGATACCACCTGGGACAGTGTAACGGCGCCAGAAATCTGGGATCATACCTAAAATACAGATAAATGGAATAACTTCGCTGACAGTAAGAATGTTTCAGAGTTTTCATAATTAACATGCGAATAATGATTTCAATTTAACAATTTGACTGTTGGTTAATGCACTCACTAGTGTGGCCATTGGTTGATCTTAGTGTGAGATTGACATGTTACGACATTAAGTTGGACAGGTGAGTTTTTCTTCAGTTTTCCACTAAAATGTATCTACGCCAAAGTTTGGATGTTGAAAGGGTGCTTTATCGATAAACTTTTATTGTAACAATGCATCTTTTTGATTACCATCTGATTTAGGGCAAAAGCAAAGCTGCATTTTTCCTGTGAAAATACACATTGAGGGGTGTAATCTATAACGTTTGCTGTTGACTACAGAACCCTTTTACATTCTTCCTCTACATGCAGTTAGATCCTATATGAAGCCATGAACACTTTGTGGTCTGATAACCATGTCTGTCAACCTTTATTCTCTGGTTGTTTTTTACAATTTGGTGAAGGGGCCTTTTATTATAAGTTCAGGAAAATATTTATCGCAAAAACAAGCAAGTTCATAGTCTTACCCTTAGCTAGGTCTGCCATCATGTTTCTATGGTGATTTGTAGGTTTCTTTTCACCTACACACACTTGTAGTACATCCTGTAGATCCCTTCTCACGTCTGTCAATAATTTGCCACCTGTGTTCACCTCTCTCTCAAAGAACCGGAATAATGGGTCCTTGATATTCTCCACAGTTCTCTTCAAAGCTCCAACAGACTGTAAACAAACCAATGTACAGGTTATTGTAGAGTTCATATCTTACTTTTTCTTCAATACATTTAAACCCTATTATTCAGTCCATTTGAAATAAGGCCTGTTCTGCTATTAAGATCACCAATTTTCAGTTCCAAAGACCTCATTTCAACCAATTTTGTCTTTGGTCTTCAAAATTAACTTGATTTTTACAATTGTTTGACTATAAGACCACTATTTGATAGTCCCAAGGATGATCTTAATAGTTAAACTTCAAAAGTCTTTATCTATCTTAAACAGCAAAACTTTTACTTTTAGCCTCGTCTGAACAATTGGTAAATGTTCATAGGTTATTTTCATTATGCATGTTCGTTTATTCAGCAAAACATTGTAAATGGCAAACTCATGGGTCGCTATAAAGTGTAAGGATCATGCTGGTTTTGTCCAGTGTTGATGTGGACAAGTTTCACTGTAGCTTCGTAACAATCCACTTTTTGTAAGTTGTCTGTATCATCATTAACTGTTTCTTACATCTTTACAGCACAACATTGCTCAACAAAAAAAACAATTGGTATTTCGGAATCGGATCTTATAAACAAAAGGAATTCAAAGGATATCCGTTATTGCTGACATTTATGTACAATCAAGAGAAATAAATATCTTATATTTTTCTAACATAACTGAACTATCAAGGATTCTCAATATGGCTTACTTATCACAATTTTTTAATTTTGAGCGTTGAATGCGAAAGGATTCTACATACTTCTTTATACAAAAGGGCAAATAGAACACTTTCACGTTCATCTCTCATATTAAACTTAACAATAGGTTTGAAGGTTGGGTAATGAATCTTCAAGGTGTTTGAATGGATAAGTTAGGCAGTGGATGTAGGATATAAGGGTGCCTGTCAAGTAACAATAGATTTTTTTGAGCAGAATATCTACCATTCTTTTTTCAGCTTGTCATATAATACCCTTACACAGTTTCTCTTCCATTAAAACTTGACCTTCCACAAGGGTTGGCTAGAGCTGGGGCTGTGAGATTATAATTTGCACATATAAATTTGATAAACCTAAATCGCTCCATATGTAATCTTTAAATGCCTTAGTGGTGTATATTTTCTATCATCATAATCTGAAGGCTGTTAGTTTGGTTTATACTACATGTATTAAATTTAGTTTGATTGCACCGAAACAAATCTGCTTGTGAAATCTAGCTTAAATCCGATCCTGGAAACAACGAATGAGTAACGAGAAAGAAGCTCAGAAGGGGCCGTAACTGAATGCTAAAAGCCTATAAATCTGTGCCTTTTGCACTAATACATGCATATCAAATAGCCTTACAATATTGTCATTTTCACCCATAACTATTTGAAACCTACAATGTTTCTATTTCTATCACTTTATCGCCTCAAACCTTTTAAGGTGTCACAGTCATCTAACCCTGCTCACTAAAGACCTACCTTACCATACACCACATTTCAATACAACAGCCTCTTAACTCAAATTGAATTAAGCACAAGTAATACCAGCGTTGAATTAAGCCCTCCATTTCTAATACATGTAATACCATAGACACCAAAACCCCTACTACATCCTCATGAAACATAACACATCACATCATTTCATCTAGTATTTCACCAACTTAAAAGCAACTAAGGCAGAAGCTATAGCCCAGACCTGTAATAAAAGCCCACAAAATATTTCTCTATAGGCGTAACAAATTAATTATCAGTCAAGGATTACATGGAAAACTCTTTATGAAATATAATAGGCTGTTAAGTCAGTTTTCTGTCTAACCCTCAATAAATGAAGATTTTGTCTGGGAGAAAAAACAGATTTGTGGAACTAAAGAGTGCACAAGGGGAGACAAATACAGGTGAAACAGGTTATGAGTGCTATACGTACCACATCGTCAAGACCCTAATTTCAACATGTTAGTAGATAAATATGGTTAACAAAACTACACACTACTTATTTGTTAACACAATCTTCTTCTCATTTCATTGTTATATACATCAGAGAAAAGGTGTTGGGAAAAGCACCGGAGTGTGAATGTGAACATAGTTTTTCTACTTTAAGGAGTAAAACAGTTAAGATAAAAATAACTGGAACAATTACAAAGACAAGACAGTTAAGGCTACAGCAATTGTTTTTCTAGTAGTTAACAGCCTTGCTTAAGTCTGTTGATTGTTTGCATTGTCAGTTTACAATCTGGATTTGGTTGTGTCAGACAGACTCACAGAAGCATTGTGCTGTGTTAAATGTGATCTATAGAAAACAAAATTTTCTGTTCACAAGAGCATCTTTTTATTTTGACTTTAACTAAACTATGATGCAGTCTGTTTTGGGCTTTAGATTATCAAACAGAAAGTTCGATGTACATGCAATTATTTATAGACAAAAGCTAATCAATGGTGTAAGTAATCATTAATAGGTTAGATGAAAAAACTGTTTAAATAAAATACAGTCAAACTTGGTTAATTTGAAAGACTTGAGTATGGCAAAATAATTTAAATTAATAGGACTTCAAACTAAGAGGCAACGTCATTCATTCAATCAAGGGCTACAAGAGCTAGAAAGCAATACAGTTCATGTTTGTATTCAGGTGTTTCCATCTATCTGTGGATCAAATTAAAGAAGGTTGACTGTATCTAAGACGACACTCCACAACAAAGCATTCAACTGACAATAAATGTTAAGGAAAAGAGTTAAAACAACATAGTGCAGGTTTACCTTAGGGACTAAGTCAAGCCAAGTCTTCACCGAGGTATGGAGGGTCCTCATCCAAGCAGGACGGCCATCAACATTCTTCAGCTCGGAATTGTCATCATCATTGGTGTTATCAACATCCTCATCATCTTCAAGTAACTCCACCTAGAGAAAAAGTAACACATGGTTTATTTCTTGATCTGTTGATATCATCTGTTGTATGAGTTTTTGTAAATATGGTCAATGAATGTATCTTGGGCAGTGCATTTTTGCCACTCATCAAATCAAGTGGCAATATAACAAGTCTGTTTTCAAAGATTGTCTTCATATACATTATTCTCAAATGAAGAGTATCTGTCCCGAACTACTAATTATCTTCCTTAAAATATTACGGATTGGTTATATTATCGATTCGTTGGTTAAAGAGGAGTTGTACTTACAAGATATTTGGACAGACGGACATGGGGATTCCTTTACATTGAAGAAGTCTACTTGTTACACAAAATAGGCCAATTGATAGCATTTTTATATACATGTGTTTATATAACATATTATACAGTAGCTTACCTTCATGAGTTTGGCACACATGTCAGAGCCAAGGTTTGTAAGTAACACTTTCTCTGCATTGTTTGGTAGACCGAGCCAGGCTGGTGTTTGTCTCTCCCCATCTAACTTCTCAGAGAATGTCACAAACTCCTCACGCCTTGAAATGGATAAAGTCGAGTATAGATTAATGCCATTCTAATAATATGGATTAACAGTGAGTGCCTAGCTATGTTTAAGCTGTTTTGTTAACCTACAAACCAATAAACCATGTTTACCGGGATATCCTTATATTTCAAGCTTTACACTGGTAAATTAATCAAAGGCCTTTGTGATTTCCTAAAGACTTTCAAGAGTTTATTTCAGAATACAATAGGCAAAAAAA
>ENA-OREC01000262-OREC01000262.1-marine-metagenome-genome-assembly--contig:-NODE-262-length-18055-cov-11.975748_pt1 | contig 18055 bp, 5 predicted proteins | sample MGYA00248626_ERZ508543 | MGnify/ENA primary metagenome ERZ508543 (study PRJEB26211, sample SAMN05518279) | marine metagenome | isolation source: Puget Sound, Washington, USA | host: Bankia setacea...
TTCTCATAGATGATAGTTCTCGGTACAGTTTCGTATAATATCCTGCTTTACATTAATAACATTTATTTAAGATACGAGGGTTGTCCATGATTTTTTTTTAATATATTTTTTTGCCATCATATTTTTTTTCCTCAGTTCTATCCAGTTAATAGATAATTATGTGTTTTTGTCATGAATAAGAGGGGCGATCAGAAAATCAAGTTGAGTTTCAAGATATTCTCTTTGCTGTGTTTTATTGCTCTTAATAAGCAGAGGGATGATCCAAACTGTTTCATATGTTTTCATCTTTATCATTATCCCTTGTTGTTATTGTTTCGGTTGTTGTTGTTTTGTTGTTTGTGTGTGTGTGTGTGTGTTTTGTTGTTGTGGTTTTGTGTGTGTGTGTGTGTGTGTGTGTGTGTGTGTGTGTGCGTGTGCGTGTGCGTGTGTGTGTGTGGGGGGGGGTATTTTGGCATATTATCAACATACTAATCAACGACACTCCCACCATCATAGCAACATTTTTCAACCGATTCTTAATGTAACGTTAGAAAGACATAAATGGCTCTTTAAGGATAGTACCATGCACTCTATGAATACTTTTTAATCACCCCTCTTGGAACAATATTATACAACCCTGGGAAGTATGTCTTTGCGACCTCTGTCGGTGTGGTTCTTATGATGATTATTTTTAAGGGCAAAAAAACAACTAAGCCTATTTTAATAAGTACTCGGGAACTGTGCCTTCGCTTATTTATGTTCAACAAGACGCCACAAAAAAAGACGAGTTCTTATAAATTATTGTACCTGTGACCTAGCTGAACTAATGACAGTAGTATATCAACTATGACACAGAACACTTGCCAGGAACGCCATGACTGGTCCTTGTGTTTAATACATACAGAGTACAACGACCTGAAAATTGCTAAAATGATTATTCGTAGATTGTCCGAAAAGCCATTCCTTATCCGAACAGATGTACACTGACATAAGTGACAAATCCGTACATTGACGCTGTGTAACTGTTATTGATAGCTGGTTTGAACTTTCGGGGTTTTTCGCACGAGACTTTTACTCTTTATAGTCTTTTATTTCACGATTCTCATCCTTGTGGGAGGGGAGATATGTGGATGTTTCGGATTGCTACTTTAACACATCGTTGGTTCTCATCACACGTAAACAGGAGTTCAACTAATAACGTGTATTTCTTTTACTCTTATCATAATCGGCAAAGCGTTAACGTAATATATAAACGTGCACGGATATTTAAACATTCCGCGTTTTGATGTCGTGAGAATTTTACGGAAAATATTCACAAAACTGTCACAGTAATCGGGTGTTTTTAAACTCATTGGTTGTAGCACACATATATATCAACTTTTTAACAACGATTGCTCTTTTGGATTTTTTTTTGGATTTTTTATATTTTTTATATTAGGACCTCTTTGTTCATACGCAATTCAATACACTCTTTAGGGATTTTTCTGGATACTATTCTAAGCTAAAGCAAAATTTAACGTTTCCCGAACTTTGGCATGTTCGGAAGATTTCGAACAAAACGGTTTAAACTGATCGTTAACATTGACAGTACAGGTATCCTTGTAGTTTCATAAAATTATCTGATTTAGTGTAGTCAAATTAAAGGACACAGTTCACGTGACAAAGGGGCCGAGGTAAAACCTACTTTTCGGACCTTAATAGTAAAGGAACTCTTCTCGTAAAAGTTACGTTTCAAGGACTGTCGCTGTGTTTAGTGTTTATCTGGTTAAAAGGTTTATATGGACACCTGGCGGACGGTTTGTACAAACTTATCTGTGAAGGACACTCAAAACTAGTGGACGCTACATACGTAAGAGACGCTGCATTAAACAGACGACAATTTAACTAGCAGACGAGAAATTAACCAGGAGACGATAATCACACTGTTGGACGATTTAATTGAAATTAAGATTAAATCAAGTGCAGGAACTCAAATGGTGTGCATTTCTTGTTATGTTATGTAAGGAAACTTAAATATTGTGCTGATATTAAACGAATGTTGTGGGGGAGTTAAATCGTTAATTAAGATATAGCTAATTTGTCTAAGATAAAAGGGTTGGATTGTAAACAAAAGGTTCAACGCGTTCAGACAATCGAATTGCAGTTCAAGAAAGACGTATTAAAATTTAAGGGCCATAAACGGTATCTTGTCATGTGACCAAATGACCAAAATGGTTAAAGATAATTGTGAAATTGGTGTTGACATTGAATATTTTGTAACGGTTGAGGTGGATACTGACAGTGTTCTGGTTAGTGAGGACGTTGATCTCATCATTGAACCAGAGACTGAGGAACTGGACCCAGAGGCCGAGGTGTTAGAACCACTCGTAGAAAAGAGGTAGCATAACATTTTTTTTATTTAGAACCTCTCGTGAAAAAAGAGGTAGCATAACATATTGTATTTAGAACCACTCGTAGAAAAGAGGTAGCATAACATATTGTATTTAGAACCACTCGTGAAAAAAGAGGTAGCCTATTCTTTTGTATTCAGCAGTTGGCAATGTTCGTTTTGTGTAGTTCTTTAATGCAGTGGTTATCTTTTGTTTTTGTTATACTCGCATTTGTTCGATTTTAGTCCTCATGTACAAGTGTGGGTTTTAATAATAAGGTGTCTCTTTAAGGGATCAAGCGTTCCTGGTGTCAGTGGAGATTATTTCTTTTGATGTGAAGGAATGCATTTTGAAAGCTTTGTCATGAGTTACTACTAACCATTTAAGACTCAAAGCAACATATATTAAAGCAAACGTTTACAATTACTTGTTTGATTAGACTTTATTGAATCTGTGAACTTATTTGACATAATAACACCTGGCCCAGCATGTCTCTAAGCATTCGGTATGTTTTTTTTTTATACAAATATGATTTAGTTTGATTGTAAAATCACGCCCGAATTCGATGTTTGTGGCCAACCATTACGGAACACTGAGATTAAGGTGCCTTGCCCAAGGAAACAACAATATCACACAGTATCATACATATTTAGCTTGTAAATTGGCGATGTAATTATTTTAAAAGCATCATTTAGTGCGATGTAGATGCCTAGATGGCCAAAATACATACCTAGTCATTCAACAGTACATTAAAGTTTGTAATATCACACTCAGTATTCAATAGCAAACAGTTAGTATGGAACGCAATTAGGTCTTATCCAATTTATCTTGCGACTTGTCTTTAAATTCGATAGATATATTGTTAATGTGAATCCCCTTAGTTACTTGTTTCAAGGGTTAGCCTGAAAATTGACCCTGAAACATGTTAACCCCAACCCTCTGCTGTACACTAAGCTTTATCAGTTCATATCTATATTAATTATCACCGTCCATTTGTCCATTAGCCCATCGCTGTAGGCCAGGCTATAAAATGCATCATACTGGCATCTTTGTTTCTTTTTTCTTACAAACAATGGGTGCATAAATGACTTAACGAACTCCTGTTGTCTTCTCTTTGCGCTTTGGTTTTAGGACAGTGTCGCTATACGTTACCATGTACCTAACATTTCGACCTCACGTTTATTCGGATCAGATTCAGGTGACAGCGAGTAGCATTCTACCTCAGATTCAGGCGTTTGTCCTAAATGATCATTAAGACAAGTTCAAGATGGCCAAACATTATCTATTGTTGTCCGAATAATTATACCGCTGTTAGGGAGACTTTCTTTTTTGTCCGAATTGTTAGATATCACCCAATTACCGCTCAAGCTCGGCCAGTAGTTGAACTTCATTAGAAAACTCATCGATGTGGAAAAATGACCGATGATACGTCCATACAGTCAAAGGTAACAACTGAGGTTGAGCTAAATTACTTTCCTGACCAAATATTATCATTCTTTACGAGTTTAATCCGATATTAGGGTATGTTTTGATAGATTTTGTTAGTTGAAGTGAAAATCCAGTAGCTAAAGCGAACTTGGTGTAATTGACACCTTTTTCAATGGATACATGCATTCCTTCGACTAATATTTTATGGAGATTGAATTCATTGTCCGAAAGTAAACATCAATATCCGGTATTATACCACTTGAAAGTGTCATGAAAATGCCAACAACTGAGCTTGTACTGTAGGAGTCCTTTCATCTTGAACTCCGGACAGTGATACCGGTCATGCAACTGAACTAGTTAACGTCTTATCGTATTTTTGTTTCTTTGTGTTATGGTCGAACATGGGTTGTGTATTTAATAAGCCAAAAGCAAAATACATTAAACCTATGTTGTTGTATTTACAAAGCTTAATTAACTGCCACTGTTTTAATACAGTCTCGGGTTAAATGTTGTGACTTTAAACGTTCGTGGTGCGGTAAAGCGGTCAACGGTCTTGCCAATTACGTTTTGGGACGCGGGTACTGTTTTCAGTAAGTATCTTGTCCTGAAACGTTAAGTAACGCAATAATGGAGGATTATGGGTAGAATTAATTGTTACGTTTTTTTAACTTGTTATTCAACCCTTAATTGCAATGTTTGTTGTTATTACTAGTGTTTGTTTATACACATGTAGTGGTATTCTGCAATAAAAAATATGTTAAAACAAAATGGTGGATCTCTTTAACTCGGAAACAACCGAAAGTACAAACATCCAACACCTAAATGATTGAAATGTAGGACACATAAAGCTATTTTTGGTTTATAGAGCAGTTTAGATTGGTTTGCAAGCCTTAACTACGTCCGTCAATTAGTTTTTTGTCGTAAACAGTTGAATGAAAATGGTTCCCTGGGCTTGATCGCTGGCGTCAGTATTCATGTCTGTCACGTGACTACCAAGACGAACATGTGGTTATTCGATTTTGCTTCTTGAATTCGAAAAGTTGTGCCAACCGATACTGATATGTATAGTATTGTTTTATAACCCGTTAAATACCTTTGATGATAAAACTTTCCTAACATAACTCGTTGGTTTCAGACAATTAAGATTCCGTATGTATCAAAGGCCACCTTGCTATCGTTCTGCACAGATGCTAAAACGTAACATTTCCTATCAATCTGTAACCCCATATTACTGTATTTTGATGATATTTACCCTAAATTCCTGTATTATCATGTTATTTCGCTCTATTTTGAGATATTTGATGTTTACATAATCAAGGCTATAAACATTTGATATCACAGTGCGCATGTTGTTTGATTACGTCATTATCAAATATGGCGCTTACTGTCGTCTGCAGTTCATTTAATATGAAGCGTACCAGGAAAAGCAACACATCCTGTTATCTTTCCTACTTGAACATACAGACACATTTTCATTTTCTTTTCAACGTACGAGTAAACCTACAAAAAAGAATTACGGTAGTCCGAATGTGGGAAAAGTTAATTTGCATTTCCGATTGTGTAAAATTAACTGCTGTTAACTAACATTTACAGTGTTCTTTGTTTACGATTGTGTTTTTCTTTTCTTTTTTGAATCTGTATACTTTGGGATATATAGAGTGTGTTTATCTTCTCAAAGATTACCTGCAAGCAGTACCGACTTCTTTTGGTATCCCCCGAGCACATGTATGTACATCATTTATTGAAGAAAACAGACACCGCACACTGGCATCTCTCTTATATTGTGCAAAAACAGTTCTCGCTAATTGTTATTATATTGAATACAATCCACTAATGATGGTAAACGTTTTTATCTCGAACCTGGTTTTGTAGGAATGTGTTACAAGTTTAACAATTGGCAAGCATGCAAAAAGAAGACTGGTTCTGGTTTGTCGAATTAAGATTTTATTTTTTGAATAAGAAACACACACATGAACTGATTACCCTCGACATTTAGTGTTACCCCACAATTCCATATTCTTTTATATAATAACATAATGCTCATGTTTGTTAAACGAAGTGTATGCCCTCAGTGGCAAGAATTACGAATAGTCAGTATTACATTGTACCAACATCTCTATATCCTGTTTTGTTGATCAATGATTCGATACTTTTCCCCATTTTACCACTTGAGTAAAACGACTTCTTTTACAGTTCGCGGGGACAGTCATTATTATTGAGATGTTGGCGTAATAAACATCGGTACTTAGTGGAACGATAAACTTTAATGAAGATTACATGGTTTCGGACAATAACCTTATTTCGGACGAACACAAACTAGCAATAGCATACGCCACGTCAGGCATGTTGTTCTTGGAGCTATCTCGGGCGTGGGAAAACAGCAGCCCAAGAAAGAGATTGAAACAGATACAGTATATTCGATTTATTATCGACCACTGGTGATAAGCCTTTAGACGAGTTGTAACCGATCTAAGGGCTCGAAAATGTAAATGTTCTCTAGACGGGTCTCTGGAGTAAGAAGCAATTTAAATTCCTTATGATAAAGCATCTTCTTTCCATTCAAAACCCTCCCATTAGAACACTCCTTCGTCCAATGACCTTTACACCAATGCTTGCGCTAAAGAATGGCTGTTAACAAAAGTAGGTGTTACTGAAAAATAACCACTTAAATCATTTTCACTTTACGACCCAGGTATCTGAGTAAAGATCTGCTAAGGAATCGAAACTGGTTTATCAATTAAGTCTAACATAGGTGTTAAGTATGTCGTGGAAACAGTTATTTATCCGAAATTCGTAATTCCGGTTACTATTACAGTTTAAACTTATTGAAATAACAGAACATTAGGTACATACTACTTGGCGTTGTAACCGCGACAGTAACGCTTCACGTAATTTACTAACTAGTCTTGCTAAATAGGTAAAGTAGGTCCAATATAAGTATGAGTACAATACAGTAGGTCTCTTTCTAGGTTGTTTAAAGTTGTTGCTGTTCCATAAATTATAGGGGACGTTTTTTTCAAGGATACAAAATAGATCTACAATGACTTCAACAATAACGAGGGGTTACTTAAATAATCTCTAATCTTTTGTTCTTCTTCATATAGTCTTGGTTACCTGTAATTTAACTTGCTTCCTAGTATAGTATGTAACGGCGATAGATAAGCAGGGGCAGATAATCTAGACTGTACAATGTTTCTTTGTGTAAGGAAGATTACCCATATTGTTATTGGACATTAACAACCGAAGTCATTTCATCGATAAATAAGCGAAGTGATCATTCGTCTTTCATTTCAAGCAAACCTGAAAGTCATTTCTATGATATGGTATGGGGGAAAATGTCGGAAAGGTAAACACATAAATGAAACAAGAACGCTCACGTGCAAATTATTTATCCCATTTAACTTACCTGCCATTTTGACCCCTATCTCGTATATACTTTTTATCACCTCTCATTCATTCTGCCGACACAATGTTTCCCAAACAGTATCAACATCCCGGTGTCCCTAATCAAGTTATCTATAAATGCTGAAGTGCATAGCGGGACACGAGTTATGCAAAGATAAATCACCTGTAGCCATTCGAATGTCACGTGCCAAACTGTACTTTCAACATGGAAACCAAGCGGGTACTTAGATGATTAAACCAAGACGGACATGTTTGATACACAGCCTTCGCATGGTTGACAGGTTACATTACAACATGGAAGTCAAAAGTTCAGAACCACATCTAAGTCACTTAACAACCTTTCAAACAATGGCGCCGAAAAGAACAAAAACACGTTAAGTAAAATTTATGATCTTGCGGTATTATCTTTTAAGGGTTTGCGTTTGATTGTGGGCCGTTTTTGGTTTCTTTTCGGTTGTTTCTTGGTTGCATACATGTTATCCTGCACGTCATTGTTGAACACTATGCCGAAGTAATAGGAAATGTCAACGCAAGTGGGCCCCCTCTGTATGTGACGATACTAGTTAAGGTCAATGCTTTGTGTCACTGTTTAAACAATTTTGACCATGTATGTCTATATTTTCTTCCTATAAAGTAGAACATGTCCAAAAGAAAGTATGGCGCGTAGATGTAACCGTGTAAATCGTGGTGGTCTTTGTCATGTGGTATATGACTAATAAATTATATTCTAGTACGTGAATGTATTTGAAATTATACTTATTCTTTTCATTATGTGTAACAGCATTGTCTCCTTTTTTAATAAGAAAAAACAAATCTTCAGACGGAAAGTTCGAACGTCGGTGAATTGTATGTCATAATCAAACCTGCAAGCCTCAAGTATATCCATTTGTCGTTTTGTTTCTGTTGATGACACTAAGCTATGTGTTTTTACACTCTTTTGATAATTGACAACTAAACGTTCAGCATACAAAATAGGTTCTAGAACTTCAGTTAGCACGCTCCTCATACTCGCCATTTTTCTCTACTTTCATGTTTCACTATTAACGAGCTGTGAAACATTGCAGCTTCACACTTTGCCGAGTCGGTGGTCCCATACATTACAAGACACCCTACTATGTGCGTACATGACAGTTATAAATGCCTTTGTAATTACCAGATCTGATGCACGTCTTACTATACAAGATCTCTACATCACCTTGTCGAAAAAAAACTATGTAGAGCAGTGTTTTATTTAGACATAAATGTGCCAGAAGTCTTCTTAGAATATCGAGAAAAGTGCCGAGAAAAAATAGCGATAATATAAACAAGTTTGGAGAGAGACTTTTTGACCCGGAAAATCGGCAAACTTTCGCATATAATTCGGATACTTTTTTGGCGATCTTGATAGGCTGCAGTGTTGGAGCATTGTTTAGGTTGGTGAACGGGTGAGGGATTAATCTTTCAGCAAGACAATTGTCCGGGGTCTGGTAAATGCAAACCAAGTCATAAAAACACAAATTGGCGTCTATGCCACAGGTTTCGGCGTGTCTGTGACTATAACTAGACGCTTTTATACCTGGCTGCTGATTCGTGTGCAAACAAAATATACAGGCCAATCTTTAATATCAAGCGGTTATCATCATTATAAAAAAACAAAAAATAAGCTGAATCCAAATACTTCCATCGATCAAGCCAGCATTGTTATAAATTATCAGGTAGAATATCCATTTTAGCCGCAAAAAAACTCATAAAATGTCATTAGACTATGTTCTTAAGCACGTTTTTTCATGATATATCTTGAAACATCACGTCTTCTAACATAACAGCAGATTCTATATGGGAAACCCTTATAAATTGTCTTTTTTTTCATGAGATTTGAAATTATTGAATCGTATTGAAGTCTTGTTAACAGATGAGAATGGGTCCACAGTCAAGCCATCACATTTGAATAATCTGCCAGTGCGAGTTACTGCCATAATCGGTCACACGGGCGCGTTAAACCCTTATAGACAGCGCGTGACAATGAAATTAATTAACGATATGGTATTAAATCTAAAAGCTGTTGAACTGGTACATAATTTTATTTTATTTGTTAACGAAAGTCATAGAAAATCATAGAAAATATAAATAAAACAGTACTTTGATAAATATAAATATGGTTATACAATATCAGATAACATATAATCACTCGTTTCGTTTGTATATTCGGACATCCCCTCTGTGCTAGAAAACTTAATAGAAAGGTAGCCGGTACCCACAGTTTTCAAATTACATTTACTGTATCACTGGAGAAGAACATTTACCGAACAGAACAAATCATGCATACATATCAGTTTCACATCTTCATTATCTGATTGATTTGTATTAGTGGTGATCATTGTTAATCGTACAGAACATGCAATTTTACATCTTAGCTCTTTTTAAAACCCGGGTGTCACATGCTTTTAATAAACAAGCGCCCAATTTCATAATCAAGGATTTACCCTCAGTGTTAATCCTAATAATTGCTGACCACATTTTGAATGACTCACTGTGTTGTTTTAACAAATACAATTGATGTTTATGTAGATTCATAGGTAAACTATATATTCTGCTTTAAATATTCCTGATAAAATTGTTTGAAATATGTATAATTTTGCAGAAAATATATTGGATTATATCTAAGCTGGATAAAAGTATAACTAAATTGGACTAAGGTCATTACATTACATGTCATGCCTTCACCCTTATAATATCCAAGTCACTATAAATAATCAAAACTATAGTACTATTCACCAGTGAAAAGAGATTACCTTGCGGTTTAATAGCTATTTAAACAAAGACACATAGGTGTACGTGCATTCTTTCGTTTTTACAGTGTGAATTAAACCACCGTAATAGTCAACGTATGTTTTTTATTGTTACGTTGATATGTATGTGTACTTTTTAACATTGTTGTTGGATTGATTTAGTGTTGTTATACATCATGGTCGCTGGATATTATGAAATTCACACGTAGGAGCTTTGGTGTCTAGCTGTGATGCAAACAATGTAAATGAAACTCATACACCTGTTGTAATTGACTGAACTAGTTAACTTTGAAACTCGACGGTGTGGATTTAAGTGCGTTTGAAAGGTGTTGTGCATATCATTGCTTGTGTTTTTTTCCCTTTCAATTTTATTGTCTTGAACCTTTTCAAACGTCTTACATTGTTAGAATAGTTAACGTTAAAGAGAGTGTTATTGCAAAACTACAATATCAGTAGATTATCACGCTCTTGTTTGTTCAGTGCTTTGCCTGTTGTAACGTATTTCTTCACAGTAAAGGTTCAATGTCAAGGTCATCTTAAGTGTCAAGGTAGGGGTCTAACATGTCACAGAGAACTCTCCTGAACAGAGTCTGTTTCGGAAACCAAGTTTGTTATGTGTGTGTAAAATGACGATGGAGACCTTTCGGGCGATGGCGTCAATGACTTGGCAGAATATTTCTTGCACTCTCTTGTAGTTTGAACCATTCGAGCTATATTTAGGTTTCACTGTTCTTTTGAAAGACAATAACAGTTCTCCTAATAGTACAGTTGCAATATATTCTCAGATGCATTGGTATACATGCAGATAACATAACCCCAAGTTTGTAGGTTCTGCACTTGTAATATACGTTATCAACAATTACATTACTCAGTGCTGCAAGATTTATACATTTTATTACGGCCTTAAAACATCTGCAGTCTATGTTATTGCTCTGTCTGTGCTTAGTTATGTAACCAGTGTAAGTAATCTATATATTTTCTTTCGGTTTTATTACGTATTTTATACCCGTTCTTGCCAATTCGGTGCATTTGCAATTTTACTTTGAAACAAATCTATTTTCACTGTTTTCTATCGCTTTTTACTGTACTACCGGTTGAATCTAAACTAGAGATCTAACAAAATATCAACAAGCTTGTCCTGACTCAGGGGAGCATAAATGCAATATCCCGAAACAAATCTCCCGATAAAAAAACTCTCCCGGATAAGTTCAACATTGCACATGCTGTCATGATACAGGAAAGTGTTACAAGTCTGTTATCGTGGTACGACGCCCAGTTGCGGAGCAGTCCAATGGGTGAATGCGCTAAGTTGTAAGTGCTATTAACGTATGTAGCAGTAACGTCCATCTCGTACCAACACTCACACTGTTGCACTAGCAATGGAAATGGAAATAAGCTCAAGGTAGTTGTTTAGTTGTGTCAGATGAAGTTTTATTTAAAAGGGAGTCTATCTGAATTTTATCGTCTGGTTTTATTTGACGATTGGTTGATGTATTTATTGAAGTCTTGCAGTGAAAACAATTGGAAAACATTAAAATATGTGAGTTCCGGCCTAAACAATATCTGCACCTATATTTATTTTAGCTAGCATGGGATTCTATTTGTTCTGAATTTCCATCACACCCCCAATGATGGAAACGCCTGATTGGTTACAACATATATAATAAGAACGCAACATAGATTCAGCTTTAGAAAATACGAACTTTGTTTAAAAAAAAACATCTGAATCTTTCAGCTTAGGTATTAACACATAATGTTGCTCAAAGCATTTTTAAAGCCGCAACACAGGATTTGCTCTTACAGCCGAATTGTCACGTTTAGGTTGATACGAACGCACTCTGTTCCATAACTTTAGCTTGTTACGATGAATGTATATTATTAATACTCATTTCGTATCTTGTATTTAATCTACTTGCTTGATATAAATAAGGCCAATTGCACTTAGAAAATGTCAAAATGATATGGTTGAACGTCAGTGTCTAACGAATTTTCTCAGATCTTTAATATTTGTTTGTTTTGAGTTCTTCGTCTGCGTATTTTAACAGATGGTTAACTGTGTTTGTTTTATGCCATACTACTTCAGCGAATATGTAAACTCAAGTATCTCTGTCTGATATGAACAATTTACGACTGAAAGCAGTATATTGACCACCGCCGAGTGTTAAAGTACATTGTACAGATAGACCGGTTTTCGGACACACCAATATCCGAATTTTCATTGTCATTGTTACACGCACACCTTAGACATTCACTGTCGCACAAATTACGTAGATATATAGCGTTTTTTGCCTTCATACTGTCAAGTTTATTGTATAAAATGTCTAGTCTAATCTCCCTGTACAATGATTATAGCGTAAATATCCCATAAACTTTCAATTATTTTTGTCAGGCGTTTGTTTATCAATTAATTCGCGTATTAAAGTACCTGGACTAATTTTATACACGAGGTTTCGCAATAAATATTATTTTTTTGTTATTTCTTTGCCATTTCTCACTAGCGCTCCGAGCTTGACTGTTGATAACGATGTTAAGTTCACCTGTAATATTGCAATCATAGCTTTTAACTCGAGACTACGGAGCATTTGAAAAGTCTTTGAGCTTGAACTCTGATACAGACAGTCAGCGTTCAGCTGTAATGAGACTTGGGACTACTTTTTTCTGGAATATCTGCATTCTTTACTTTAATTGTAGGTTATTTTTGGTATGTTATTATATATATTAACAACAATCATTAATTTGTTCAGTGTGTTTATATGCTTTGGATTTAGTATTGGTTATATTTGATAGTTTGCGGACTTGTTCAGTATTTTGGAATCTTTGGAAGGCTTGAATCTAGAGAGAGAAAAAACTACAGCTGATACAATAGTTGTGGCTTTTTCTCCACAAGTTTGCACAATTGTATTGTTCGTGATAGGTAATGGAATGAGGCTTTTTGTGGTTAAAGAATATGTCTGCATAAACTTTTTGGAAGAGAAATACACAAGTGTAGTAAGCGTTTAAACCTTTATATACAGTACATTGTATACATTATTGTACTTGCAGACGAGGCAGTTTATGGAACGTTGCAAAAATTGTATTTTTATTGATCGCGGAATTAACAGTAAAACCCAGCGCTCTGTTTTGAACTTGAATGGCATCACAATGAGAGTGGTTTTTTTCTATGCTGAATGAATAAAGTTTCAGGATATTTCTACAGTAAACCTACAAACTATGTTCTGATACACAGGTTAAACGTTGTCCACATCAGTATCGCTAAAGTACCTGCAGAGCTGGAGTATACTGTTGGATTGCATTCCTCGACCATGTAAGTTATTTGTTTAATCAATGCAACGCTAGTACTATTGTTAGATTGTTAATTTCAAGATTCTACACACTAGTATGCTGTGATGTAAGTGCAGTCTGACAAATGTACTATACTATAAAACGTCATCGAATCTGACTTTCATGTTGACACGTCTTGCTTACAATGGCATTCGTGCCGTACCTTCATACACATGACACTCGCGTAAAACACACGCATTCTACAGTTTTGTATGGACAGAAAATAAAATATCAAAGAATGCCATACATTGTTCTTGTGATAGATAACGTTATCTTTATTTCCAATGTCTGCTCACACTCGCTTTCAACGAATCAGAGTGACTAAGTTTCTAATATTCAATATAAACCGACACAAATATCTATTTCATGACCGCCTTACGTCACTTTCTTACAATGATTTCTCCAAATGAGCGGCTTGACAGATAAATGATAGAAAACAAAGGAACGTTTCTTGGATGTGAAAAAATGAAGTTTGGAATCCGCTTTTCTTTTCTAGAACTTTTATAAACTTTCCCATTGAAGATGTAAAAGATAATCATATTTTTCACATGAAGCAATGCCAGAAATCAGAAATATCTTGATATGGTTTTGAGGTTTATAGGGATGCTGCAGTACGTTTATGTTATCTCGGTTTTTGAAGCTGTTTCGTATAATTATCATTGAACGTTATATTGAGTATGTCTCTCTGTCTGTCTGGTCGTTCGTCCGTCCGTAAGAAATTCCTGATCCAATCAAAACACACGCCAACTAAACAAACCGTTTAACTAAATCAAACCCGTAATGTTGTAGCACAAAGCCATCGGTTGATCATTAAAACACTTGACTTTTGGATATTCTCGTTATTTTTACGATAGTTTCGCTATAAAAGTGGTAATACTGGTAATAAATAGCATGACAATTTATAGCGATATGATTGCATATGGCTGTAATATTACTTAATGAAAATAAAGAACAGAACAGAACATAAGTTTATTTTGACATTAGCATACATAGCACATGGTCATATAAGTAGTATAATAGGTAAGAATACAGGTGAAAGGGTGTTCTTGAACAAATGTATTTTCATATTGATTGTGTAACTGAAAAATTTGAAAGAACATGTATTTGATTTGCTGATTATCAATACGTGTATCGGCGATTTGATGCGTTGGGTGATCGTTTAACCTTTAATGTGTCTTTAGATGTTTTCTGATTGTTTCTTTACCTGTTCTTTGTCTCGTACAGTTTCCATTTCGTCGATTAGTTATGTCCTTTGGAATGTAATATCTGGCTTTAAAGGTTGCATTTGCTTTTGGTAACGTAGTTTATACATTGACCGCACGTTTATCAAAACGCACCGTCTGTGAAGATATCATTTACATATAAGATGCTGTTTTTGGCGCTGTCCAGAGTTCCTATGATTGTGTGTTTTTCATATCAAAATAAAATTGTCTGGCATTGAACTTTATCAGTGGCGATAACCTTTTTCTTGCCCGATCTCGATTAATTTTGATATTTATTCCAAGAAAAAATTCAAAACAGGGTATCATCTTTAGACGAATAATTGTCCAACATATCGTTTGGTATGTGATATCCTTCTTGATGTGTTAGGAGATCTATTTTCGATAAGATAACTCAGTTTGAGATTGTCTGAGAAGTAAAATCGTTTTCTTTTACGTTTGTTGAAAAGTGTCGGAATTTCGGAAATTTCTTTAATTCGGACAAGGAAATCGGATTGTTCGTTCCGTTATACTTGTTTATTTACAGGACATGTTACTTAATATCCATAACTGTCCGTTAAATCTTTCTCTATTGCCTGAAAATAAGTTAGATATAATTAGTGATTGGCAATATACTCCATTTTTAACAGACATAACAAGCTACATGTAAGACCACCTTTGCGGACCGAATTCTTTGCCGTTATTGACCTGTTTCCCCTTCTGTTTAGTACTCGGTCACACAGAAGCCGTGCTCGATGACGGGACCGCTTTAATGTAACTAAAATACCTCTTCAAAAAATGTTAATTCATCAAAATACATCTCTTCTTTACATTGAATCTATTTTCTCGCAGTGTCAGCAACTTTTCATTCATCCGAACATATGTCAAAAGCTTTTGCATGATTGTCATGAAAACAACTATGAATACAAGAACACCATGCTAGATAACTGTCCAAGCTAGTTTGTGCAGTGGGATTTATATGAGTGAACAGTGCGTGTAACACACTCATTCAAATCACCGAATTCTAAGGGCATTTACACTGCAGAATGTGCACCACCACTGCATCTGTCTGCATAACATTCAACACCGGTTTCATGACAATTGAAAAAGTGTGCTTGCAAATGGTGTTGTCGTATGAATGAACTTGTCTCCTTTGCAGCTAAAAAAGCATCAATTAATTACGTGTGGTCTTCTTATGCACCACAATGAAACACACAGTGGCTCGGTATAGAATGAATGAAATATATGTTAAAGTCAGGTTGTTCTTGAAAAGTGATAAAGTCAGCAAACCAGAACACAAAGACCATTCTGGAGTATGCGACCACTTCAACATTACTATCGTCGCCATTCTCTCGACACTTGTTCTATAATCATATTTCAAACTTCATGTCACACAACCAGAGGATCGCTTGTTCTCATTGCGATCTGGTTGTATAAGTATTCCAGTTGTATATAATAAGCTTAATAAAAACCAAACATACAAGTTTGAAAGGATGCGTGTGCAACTGAGACAAATTCAAAAAGTAAAAATAAAACTGAAATAGTGATATATTCTCAATATCATGTTACAAACAAAAGGTTAATAGAATAATTTCTAGAATCACTGATACTCGGAACTAATCAACATAGACTTTTTCACTTAGCACTCTAGTCAAGAGTCGGTGGTTTCTATTACAGACTACCAAGTACATGTATAGCATCAGACGTTTATCATAACAAAAATATACTTCAATAAAACTTAGAATAAAATGCTTAGAAATAAAAATATATCTAAACAACAGGGTGCCAGTTGTCTACAGTATGCTCTTGGATGGAAGCTTAACGGTTTCGCTTTCTCTTTCATTGATGGGTGTGTGTGTAATCACGTAATGCGACTTGATTTGACATTTAAGTCAATCTTCCATGAGGCCCTCAATTTATGTTAGTTCGATTGTGAAATCAGGCTCGAATCCGTTCCTGGAACCAACCAGTACTTAGTAATAAGGGTAACTTTTCTTGCTCAAGGAAACAACGGGGGCCTTTGATGGGGCTCGAACCCACGATCTCCATATTGCGAGACTCCGTTTACCGATAAACATTCGGTAGCTCGTTAGTGTTGCTCGTGGCATGCCGTTGGTAAATTACTTGTGGGACGTACTGTACTTTCCTAAAATTAATTGTCCGGTATTCAAAATCTGATTTTTATTATCCTAAATGGACACGATTAGGACAACCAAAATAAATCAATATTATGTGTTCGATATATATTAATTATATAACTTTAAATCGTGAAACGTGCGAAAAGGACCGTAAACCAATCACATTTCATTTATACATGTACATTGAAGAATGACTTGACGTGATTTGATTGAAGAATAAAAAACAACAACTAAGGTTAGTGTTATAAAACAGATAAATAGATAAAACAGTGGCACGATCGATCATAGATACAAACTACAGTGGTGACCTCTGGTAGTTCATGAATAACTCGTGGTTAAATTAGTTAAAACACGGTTCTGCCGAACACATCAGAAACCAAACATAATTAAAAAGAAAGATTTTTAGTTGATTCTTTATGAAATATCTACTTTTCAATATCAATAAAAGTGACCCATGTTGCACAGTGATTATTGTTATTGCAGTTAATTGTGTCGAGTGTCTGTCACAGTATATGATTATTATTTCTGCCTAGCTGGAGCACTGTCAGGTAGATGCATAGTGGACTTTAAACTAAATACAGTACGCTTCATACGTTTTAAACCCTTTTAGACGTAAGCTAATTCTGAAACAATATTCTCCGGATTGGCTGAATACAGTCCAGCTCAAAATTGTGTTTCCATTTAAATGTTGAAGGCTTTATCTTTTTATCAACCTTTTTATCTTCATAAACTATATTTGTAGACGTTAATTACTTTCCCGGAAAATTATGGGACTGGGAAAATGTTGATAAGAATTAACATACAGGTTTTTTACACATATAATATAATTATCCGGATATCCATTAAGATTTCCAATGAAGTATTCCGCAGTAAATAAGCGCTACTTAACAAGTCCGAAACATTAAAATCTACAGTTAGTAATAGATAAATGAGTCTTTATCACGTGATTTAGTGCACTGATGGTCGGATATGTCAACAGATTCTTGTATTTTTTTGTTGAAATCCATTTGAAGTTCTCCTTTACTAGAAATAGTTCGGTAACTATAAACTCCACACAACGCCAGCAGCCTCAGGCTCTCATGTTTTGTTTTACTTTCACGTTTGATGATTTTTATTTCTGGTAGAATTCTGCAGCTAAAGCTTTCTGCTAAAACGAACACCCTTGTTTCCAATTTAAGGGACGCTGTTTGACCTGTGTTACGTTTAGCGTTGTTGTACATGTTCTGTGTTTGTCTGTTTGTGAATGCCGATGCGGGGAGAAGATGATACTCATTATGAGAATATAACTAACAAAAAGAAACTGCTGTTTTACAAGTATATACTATATATGAGATTTGGTTTTGCTACTGTGTTCAACGATTTGAATGGTTCTGTTGCTGTGTTCAACGATTTGAATACGGTTCTGTTGCTGTGTTCAACGATTTGAATACGGTTCTGTTGCTGTGTTC
>ENA-OREC01000263-OREC01000263.1-marine-metagenome-genome-assembly--contig:-NODE-263-length-18019-cov-10.833519_pt1 | contig 18019 bp, 7 predicted proteins | sample MGYA00248626_ERZ508543 | MGnify/ENA primary metagenome ERZ508543 (study PRJEB26211, sample SAMN05518279) | marine metagenome | isolation source: Puget Sound, Washington, USA | host: Bankia setacea...
AATAAAGCATATCGCAGCAGTAAATCGTGATCTCCGATCTATTCTGTAATTCAACAGTTCGTGTAATATAAATTGTATCCAAGAGTGTCAGATCAACATGTCTGTAATACAGAGTTACTTGATGGTAAATGTGTTATCAATAGTATAACGCTTAATGAAACTCACAGAAGAAAACTTTACCCGACTCGATAGCTGAATCGGAAGAGCATCGTCAGTTCGAGCACCATCAGGGTCCAATATTCCCTCCCTCATTGTTATCAAGTAATGAAGTAGTTGATAACTTGCAAATAACGGTTAGTACTGGTTATGGAAAACAGGAACTCAGTCAGATCAACTGTTGGTTACCATTAGATGCTTGAGATAGGGTAAAAACTACGTTAAACCCCACCAAAAATCAAATCAAACATATATTTATCGCACGTGAACAGTCTTAATTCAAAACGGGTTAGTAAATTTAGCTAACGTATATCAGCAACAACACCTGTGAATATGTGGGCCTTGTAAAGTCATCCATCGTTAAATAAATCATCTCAAATATTAGGGAAATAACAGTAAATGTAAATGTGGTGACATAAATTACGCGAACCGTGATTTACGCATTCGTACTTGATGGTAGCAGCTGCGATATTGGGATGTAACAAATTACCATATTGACCACTCTGACAGGCGATATGTGATTTATTATTCCGATCGCACGAATTGCATGTAAGATAAAAAGGACGCGCATACCTTATAGAACTGCATTGGTATGTTCTATATGTACAGTATCATATAACGATTGTCATTTACACGATACAACTAAATTTACGAACAAACTTAATTTTGATTCTTCACTTTGTATGATATTTCAGTTGTTCAAAATAAAAATAGTTTGTATCTTTTCTTAACGATTCGGCTATATGATAACATTAAACTGAATTGAGTCGATTCTAAATCAACTTAATCTCAGCAAACGATATAAATAAGACATTGCACACTCGAGTTTCATATGTGCTAAGATTGTGGGAAATTCCAAAACGAGGCAGCCGATGTATTGAAAAATCGCGAAGTATAGAGCTGCACTTTTGAAATTGATTTTTAAAGAACTTAGAATGTGTTAACTTTAATAGAATCAATCTGTATTAAAGAAGAAAGAAATGCCTGTCATCAGGGTATGTTCATCTAATTCTACGAGTTACGTTTTAAGTAGAAAAATGGCTTAAACAGTTACGAGTTACGTACGTGGCGTATATAGGAGAAGGGAGAGTTAGACGCAATGGTTCGGGCAACTGACTCGTACTGGATGCCTGACTGACATGAGTTTGAACCCCATCAAGGTTACCGGTGTTTCATTGAGCAAGAAAATGTAAACAATTCTTTAAATGGACAATGTGGTGCTGTGAATAGCTCATGAATCAGTGGATGTCTGCTGGTCTTGAGTTCAAACTGCATCAGAGGTTCCCATTGTTGCCTTGAGCAAGAAACCTAACCCTCATTGCTCAGTACTGGTTGTTTTCAGGAACGGATTCGAGAGTGATACACATACGCAGAATTGCTTGTTTTTCAATCGAATTCAAACAAAATAATATAAACTGAACAGTATAGAAGCAGGTTTGATTTTAAATGTCAATTAGAGTCTGGCTTTTTAAACTGTCTACATCATTTAAATACTACATGTTCAATTATCTCATATTAAATTTCATAATTGAACCATGCGTACTGTAGTTACAAAGCGATGCTCGTCAGCCAACCAAGTATACAATTTGTTCTAAATAACATCCGAAGTCTTTCCTCCACTATTCAAATGATCAAATTATAGTTCCCAAGATGTCATCTCAATTCTAACACGGCTGTTGTATTCGTTCATATAGTGTAGCTGAACGGAGTCTGGTTTATACAAAAAAACGAATATGCCAATTAAGGATTCCAATTAAGGATTCCAATTAAGGATGATAATTAGTACAACTAGTGTTTACAATGCACTTAAAGAAATGTGTCACAGTTGTACATCGCAGTGCCCTTGGAATTGTTAAAGAATCAAATGCACCGTAAAGTCGTGAAAAAGGTTCAATTTTAAATAAAGATACATGCTGAAAAATGAATAAATGCACTTCGGGATGTAAATATGTGTATCGCTGTAACAATAGGTGATAAAAACGTGTTGCTAGAAAACCATAAGTCTATGTGACGTGAATATCAACTGTTATTTTTTACACCATACAGTCAAACAGTATCATAGTATGTTTTGTTTCTAAAATGCCATTGTTTTTATGACGAGCCAAAACATCTAAATAATTGTTTGCCAATGTTATGGTTAAAAGAAATGCAAAATGATTTACCAACATAATGGTCAACTAAAATATTGCAGAAAGAAACAACCGGTGTTCACATTAAATTCTTCAAAGAAATGAAATATAATTCGCTTCAGTGACCATATGCTTACAAAATGCACCTCCGAAGGTAATTTTCTCTGACAATTGCTAGCACGTGTATTTGAGGCGTGCTTTAGTCATTGTAAGCTGTTTGTGGTTTTATTGAAGAAAAACTCGTTTCCCGTTACTGAGAGATGTGGAAATGAAAATTGACGATCAAAATAACTTTCTCGTTAAATTTGCTGGAAAATTGGACAAACCTATGTGTCATTTAAACTTGACAACACACTAAGCAAATTGAAAGAAGTCCAGTAACAAGGTCTCGATTGTGTACAATAATGTAATAAAGCAAAAAGCTGTGCCTAAATATGTATTTAAGAAGAATATTCACAAAGAATAGTTTATAAGTCAAAAGTCAATTGTTTACATTTAGAAACTTTTCACCAAAATGTCAGTCATATTTAACAGCAAGCAGGGACGTCTCTTGTGAAATTGCAATCAATGGACGCATAGAAGACATCGAAACAGTACTGCACGTGTTAGATATATACCGTTAATATACATATATCAAAGTTGGTTTTAATGATTAACACGGAAACTGAATGAATTTACACAGTTGGGTAAAAATCATTGAAACTGAAATCAAAGAAAAGGGAGGTAACTCGTATGATGGCCAAATCTGTCCCAAAGTAATATTTAAAGATAACAAATGGCAGGTCCAAACAATCACACGTACTTAAAGCAGACTGTGCAATAAGGATTCTAGTTATGACAAGGTGCACTGCCTCTTCCTTATTCTTCTTCATATCCACGATTAGCTTTGACACATGAAAACCCGCTCGGCAATAGCTCTATAAACACACCAAAACAGACTAACACAAATGCTTGTCTATACATTAGGCGGAACATATAACAACGACGCAATCCCAATGTGCACATAATGCAGTGTTAGTTTGAGTTATTTACCCCACATGATGGGCGCACTGCATATAATACAATGTTTTAGGGCTTTTTTTCAAAGAACATTGTGGATAAAAAAAATACAACGTGCTAGTGACCGCAATGCAAATTCTCGTATAATTCGGCCTTTAAACGAAGTAGGGTTATGACAAGTGAACGAACGGTCAAACAAAAACTGACCAATGTCTGCCTTTGATCTAAATTACTAAAGTACATGATTGTCCTCGTTTTGTGTTAAATCATATCGCATGGTTGCCTCCCTTTGGTCTAGATATTCTGCACAAGTCCCTCCCTTTGGTTTATGTGGGGCACACTTTTGTACGTCAATAAATATCGGTACCTATTACTAAATACTTCCATATTAAAATCCGCTTCCCCGATAGCCTAGTGGTAGGGTACTGGCTTCGAATGCGGGAGGTCCCGGGTTTAATCCCTAGTCAAGGACCGCGTCATACCAAAGACGTTATAAAAATGTACCAGGAGTTCCCTTGTTTAGCACTGAACATTAAAAAGGGAAATACTGGCTCTTTCTGAAGAATTAAGAAAATCTAATGGATAAATTCTGGGATAGAAATTTTAGAAGTCGGAGGTCATGAAAAAAAAACCGAATGACCACGCAGAACCGACACAAGTCGAACGCTAAAAAAATGTGTTCACATGGTCATAGTATGTGATTTTTGTACTCAAAGCTACTTTTTTACAAATCATTATTTTCGAATTTATTTCTAATTTCAGACGATAAAGCGTTTCGATGGACTATGTGGTTTATGCGGAGATCCGTATGATGCAGTACGTGACCATGAAACTGGTGGAAAATATGCTACCGGTGAGTCAAAACATATCATGGTAACTTTGTAAACTCACCGTACATAATTTTCGGACAGGGCAAACGTTCGGACACGATGTGTAATGCAATTCATCGATTGAACGTTCAAACTCAATTAAGTAAGCTGTATTAGCAAATGATCGGTAATATATAAGAAAATTAAATTTTATATTACATTAAACACTCTAAAACACAGGACAGAAACAGAACAGAAGATATGATGGTTGCTTACGCATAAACAGCTTTTTACAACAAACATTTATAACTTTTTTATTACAGGTGAAATTTCCCACATTGTCCACAGAGGTGAGAGGACGATGCCCGTCAAAGTATTGCTTAATAGCGACCAGGGTGGATACTTCGAGTTCAGTTTGTGTGACTCCAACCACGCCCCTGAGACCCAGTTATGTTTTGACAGACATTTACTGAATGGTAGGTTTTGAGTATTTACTTTGTGTTGTTTTTTATTTGCTTAACGTCATATAGTTAGGCATCAGTTATAAATGAAGTCACAGAAACAACGCGTGCCCGTCACATGTACTATATATTGGATAAAGAAGAACAACAACAATAAATCAAATAAATCAGAACAACTATGCCAATGGTACGAGCCCTTGTATGTAAACAAAAAATGGTGCAAGTGAGTATTTAGACAAGGAGGTAAATAATCAGGTTGTACCTCCATTGTTGAAGTTGATATAAGAGAAATGGTACTGTTTCAATAAATTAGATATAAAAAATATTTAGACCAAAAAAAGGATGTATCCAACGCCTTCAACACAGAAAAAAGAACGACCACACGTCATTCTCAAGTATTTATCGATCGTTTCACATGCTAGAGTGACAACTCACACGCTATGAATGTCATTGATAGTAATCGAGCAAATGATTCAACTAGAGGTAAACAAAATTGGAGACCCCAAAAAAGAAATCGGAGCCCAAAACATGACAGAACATATCATGTAGCACAACAAATCAAATAACCACACTATAAACCAAGCGAATCTTGTGTAGTACAGTCACGTTTAAAGTGAGTTGTCATAACATTTTAAAACTAAATGAGAGTGCCACATATATTTCCATCAGTTGTCAGATTATGCACATTGCTGTACCTTAAATCAAGTGACTATCAACCTCGAAGGCCTAATTGGGGATTGGATCTAATTATGGGATGTTTAAGTGGCATTAGGACAACAATCGATACCAATGAATAGCCGCCATTGTTTCGAGTTTTGAAATAGCTAAGACACCAATCGATACTTATGAATGGGCGCCATTGTTTTCTGAGTTTGAAGTATTTATCTAGTTAACATTTATGTAAGTATGTAGATAATGTGGATGCGTTGATCTACTGCACTTGTCAAGGGTAAAGGTGAACATGAAATATGTGACTTTGAATTCAAATTTGAAAACCAATCAAAACTGGGCTTGGATATAATCGGCATTTTAAGTCAGTTGATTGGTCGAGTTAAAACACATCACTTTGTATATGAATGATTTAGGGTGACACTTGACAAGAATTGACTTGTAATTGGAATTACTCGGGCAACTTCGTTCAAAGAAACGTTAGTAGCATATTGGGCCGAGACGTTCCGAAGTACCGATCATGCCATACAATCGGATTTACGTTGTTGTTACCGTCCAAGAAACGACGTTATTGCCTCGATAAGCCGCGATGTGACATTGTACACTATGATGAACTTGAATCAAAACGTTACTTAGTTTGACGTGAAGTGGAGAAATATAATATATAATATTCTACTTGTGATTATTGAACTAACTATCAAACGTTTAAATCGCAAGTATAAATTGCATATATGAATAATCAATAAACAAACAAAAATCACGGTATTGTTATAATAACGATGGAGCTAACATATCGCCCTGTTGTAAACTTAACTTAATTACGATTCTAAAATACCCATCTTCAGTCGCTGTAATACTTTTGTATACTGTGGCCACCCAAACACACTAGTTTATTGATATATAAAACATCTTACTGAAATGTAATTTTGTTTAACTGATTCTGTTGCCATATTAAAGACCAGCATTCAAATACGTGCACCTTTAAGCTGTTAGGCGTGCCTTGTGCATCTAAAAAAACATTTATAACCGCTACACACTTATCGGTAGTTTCGGTTGTGTCAAATGCGTCGTATGCCGTCCATGCGCGTGCGGTAAATATCTCAGCTAGGTGAATATATGTAATAAATATTTCCCCGCCTCATTGCCGCATTATGCAACTTGTGTAATATTTTGCGATATAGTATGAACCTGCGTGTGATGTTATTTCGTATCGTAGACGGCTGTAAGCTATTTCTATACAATATGGTTGTTTAATGCAGCATCCTTAACTACTAAATAAGGATTTAATAATATTACCGCGGCTGAACTTAGGTATTTTAGAACCTTAAAATAGGTCTTAATTTGCAATTTGTAATCTCGTGTATTCAAATAAAGAAGGCGAACGTGTTAAATATAAATCTGATGCAGCATTTTTAACCTTTATCGCTAGACGATCATGAGCAAACTTGTCTAGCACGTCAAACGTCTAACCAAAGCGTGTGGCCACTAATTCGATTAATTATCACCCAAGTATAAAATTACATCATATTATTTATCCTACCCATTGTATCAGGTCTCTTTAAAACCAGTATGCATTATACGTATTAAATATCCTTGTGATTATCAAACTCAATATCAAAACTGAAAATCGAAAGTATAAATTACAAAGATGAATATTCAATAAAGAAAGAAATCAATAACGGTATTGGCATAATAACGATGGAGCTAACATATCGCCCTGTTGTAAACTTAACTTATTTAAGAACGAATAACTCTCAAATTAATTAAGATCCTATACACCCCAATATTTAAAAAAAAGAACATGAACACCCCACCCCCTATATGAACACCCCCATCCCCTATATGAACACCCCACCCCCTATATGAACATAACCCCCACCCCCCCCCATTAATTATGAACGCGTCTCCCCAACTTAATTAACACCCCCATTTTAATTATGAAAGCGTCTCCCTAAATTTGAAGAGTTTAACCCTAATTTGCATGTTCACACTACAGGCGTTGAGGACGACTTAGAAAAAATCAAAGACGCTTCAGCAGAAATGAATAAGTTTGAAAAATGCATACCACACAGATGAATATTTAATGAGACGTACATACATTTACGCCAACGTCAGACAGAACAATATTTCGGATGTGCATATGCTTGTCATCTCTTTTGCAACCCTATGAAGCCGCCTCTTTCACTTTTATTTCATGCCAAATATTAGCATGTGCATCGCCCATACAATAAAGCCATTTTACTGGCCGGCAAATATTTAGAATTTTGGTTTGTGATAATGATCTACAAGAGAGAGTTATCTGGAGTTTGCATATTAAGGGAATGCAACGTTGACAAAAATATAAGTCACGTTTGCACTTAAACTTAAACCGTGTCCGTATTTGAAACCGGACTAATTAATCCATGCTTATATTTTTCGTAATTTTGACGCCCGTTCTCGTCCCGATCTGATTAATTCGTCAGGTTTGGATGAGCGGCATGGACGTGGGGAGATCGTAGCTCTGTGTGAGCGGCAATAACCATAAAGAGTTGATCCTAACACTCTCACTCAATCTCTTCTATAACTTTGTCATTAGTCAATGGATTTTCTTCATACTCACACACAATATTGCTTAGGTCAAGACCTTTTCACCGACATGTAGCATCGTGACATTTACCTTAAGATCACCTTGATGTTCGACATTGTTCTTTAACAATTTGTGTTAAAATTTGGTTTTATCAGTTTTATTAGTCTACAGATGTACTTCATACTCACACACAATGTTGACTTTGTCAAGATCTTTACACTGATATGCCACATTGTGACCTTCAATGGTAGGGAAACATTCATTTTTGCTGAAAAATTAGGAGAAAAATATAAAATAATCCGGTTTTAATGCGGGGTCAGCATTTCCGTCTTGTTTATACATTTAAATTGTTATCTTTTTTCTTCATTTGTATACTGAGTTTATTGTATTTTTCAGTAACCGAGGGCAGACTGCAAGGTGATGAGTATGGCTATTATCCAAATAGAGCTGGTATTATCCAACTGACAGTAGAAATCCCCGAAAATCTTGCCTGTGACAAATGCGTGCTGCAGTGGAAATACGTTACCGGTAAGTTTCTGTAGAACCTTGACTGTGAAACCTTTATCTGTAGAACCATTTCTGGATGGACTGTTATTCTTTGCTTGATATACTTTTAATTCCTTTATTGGTAAACATTTTGTTCTAATTTCTAGATTTTCTTTCACTATCACTTTCTTTCCTTCTTCAAAGCTGGTTACATTGAAAGAACGTTTATGACATTTACACATTCTCTTTTTTCAGGGAATACATGGGGTCGAGACGAGCATGGTCATGGATGTAGAGGCTGTGGACCACAGGAAACCTTCGTCAACTGTGCCGATATCGCAATTGAAGGCTGGGGTACACCACCTCCACCAATAACCTACGCACCTGCACCACCACCAACTCAAGCTCCATATGCTCCTCCCCCTGGCCCCACACATGGACCATACGTTCCGCCTCCAGCACCAACTCATGCTACATTCGCTCCAACATTCCCTCCCACCCAGCAACCTCCACAACCACAACCGACGTTTGAAACTTATGGTTCCAGCTCAATGGGACAATCTCCTCCACAACCTTACTTCCCTCAATCAACAGCCGTATCTTACGGACCACCCGGACCAGGACCCTCCCCTACAGCTTACGCTCCTCCCCAACCTAAGCAACAAGCTCCTCCACTTCCACCACGTCCTCAAGTTCCTGCCCAGCGTCCTCAGCAACAGCCTCAGCTACCGCCCCAAACACGACAACAGGCTCCACCACAACCGCACCCACAACCCCAGGCACCACCACGCCCACAACCACAGGCTCCACCTCAGCAACACCAACAGCCTCAAGCTCCACCACGCCCACAACAACAAGCGCCTCCTCAACCACAAGCGCCACCACAACCACGCCCACAACCACAAGCTCCACCAGCAAGACCAACCGCTTACACACTGGCATCTACCACGGTCTACAAACACAACCCAAACACTGGAACGTAAGAAATCTTTGATTTGTTCAACTTTTACCCCCGTAAACGAATATAGTAATTATCAGTGTTAACATGTCAGGCGTACTGAGAGAAGCAGTTTCTATGATGCCAAGGCAATATGATGTAAACATCTAAATAGCCTTGTTGTGTCCTTTAATAAATCACTTGAGGCATGTTGCTGTCCGTATTATTCGACAGAATCCGTTAATATGTTCAAAGAAATCAGGTAATACAATAACGAAAACATCCTGAAACATGCCACAAACAAATAATAACATACGAACTTTATTTCGCTACAAGTTCTGTTAAAATGTTTTTACAGTCGAACCCGTGTGACGAATAATGGACCAGCGCCGGTAGCAGGCCCCTTCAACGTTCCACCTCCTCCATCCCCTACCATCGGAAATCCACCCCAATCTGGCGGTCATGCACCAATGATGGCACCTGTAGCAAACGCTGCCTGGCAATCCCCGCCTGTACAGGCAAGAACGCCTATACACCACGCACAAATGCAAGGACCACCAGGTATGCACATGGCCGTTTTCTATACAATCTCTTAACTGGGTCAGCGTTTTTTGCTCGTTCTGTATTATTGGACTAGTTTTTCTGAAGTTTGCACCATGTTTCCATGCTTGTAATGTAATTTGTTAGCTTTGTTATGTTTCTGTTTTCCATTTCACATGCTTACGTGATTTGTATAAACTCATAAGGCTGTAACAGATGAGGCACTTATTAACACTTAATTAAACTAAACAGTACACAATTTAAAGTTTTTCAAATAGCACCAATTAAAATGTATTTTTTGCTGATTTTTCAGGACCTTTTGCACCAGTCGGCGCTCCAGTTAACAACGCCAATCCTCCAATGGGCGGTCCTATGGGCGGTCCGATGATGGGCGGTCCTCAGCCCGGTCATATGGGTGGTCCGATGGGGGGCCCTCAGCCCGGTCCTATGGGAGGTCCTCAACCCGGTCCTATGGGTGGTCCGATGGGCGGTCCTCAGCCCGGTCCTATGGGAGGTCCTAAACCCGGTCCTATGGGTGGTCCGATGGGCAGTCCTCAAGTAGGTCCTAGTGGCGGGCCTAATGCTGGTCCAATGGGCGCTTCTAGTGGAGGTCCTAAGGGCGGTCCAATGGGAGGTCCGAAATCAGGAGGTAACAAGATACCACGCCCACCTGCAATGGCTACTGCACAAATCAGCGCCATAGCCAACAATGCTAATGTCCTTCCCCATCATGATCCACTACAGAAATACATCCAAGTTGGCAACAGTAGGATTGTGGTGTCTAGCGACTTTATCCCAGCTCCCGGCACCCAAGTAAGTACAACTTAAGGATCTCATAATATATAAATATCAATATAATAAAGCCCTGTTTTGTATATTATTTATATTGGTATTATTTTGCCATTGACAGTGTACATATGAAGATAGATTAAAGAGTCAACCTTTGAAACAAACCAAACTTGATATACCATACAACGTTACAGTATATATTTCTAACGAGAGATCGGAAAAGACGACTTTTAACAGTTTACAATAAAACATGGTTTTACTTGTATACATTTGTTTTCAATGTCAACTTGTATTCATGTAACCAAAGTCGTGATGAAATATTAACGTCGTATGTTATTGTGTGTATATGTTAGCCGTATCTCTAATGTCATTCTCCCTTTTTTACTTTCTAGGGATCCTCTCCTCCAATTCCAAAGCCAGTCGTTTCACCCAACATGCCTCCTTCAATGAACGCACAAATAGGCGGGGCTTACCAACCAACACCTGCCCCTCCTGTCGCCAGTGGACCAATCGGAGGGCCTTTCCAAACTCTCTCCCCGCCTGTCGGCTACGGAATGATGTCAATGGGAGCTCAAAAGGACCCGGGCTACTCCGGCATCAGTCCATACACCAACAACACTGGTTCTGTCATGCCAGGATCGAATCAATTGGGGATGTTCAATGAATACGAGGCTGCCACAGACCCAAGACTGGCTGGCTCATCTTCTAGTAGAGTAACGGGTGCTGTCAGTTTTGTACCTGGAGTTAGCGGAGGATCTGCATCCAATGAACCTTGGTTAAATGAATTCGGTACAGTACCGGGAGCAATGCCTAACGACAACCTTGGACTGGGGCCTGTCAGCAATCCAAAACCTGCTGTCGGTGCTAACTCAAGATATGGCGGTGCTGAAAACGTCGCTAAGTCAAGCATCGAATCGAAATCATCCAGATATGGATCAGCCGCATATCGTCGTAAACCTGACCAAAACAGTAATACACCAGCAGCTGTCGATATGGTTAAAGCCCCTCTTGTTGAAATCCCAAAGAATCTCTTCGGAAGACAAGCACAACCAGGATTTGTTGCCCCAGCTGTAATGGAACGATTTACTAGATTTGAGGTCGGTGGTAACGGTGAACCTCGGATAACAAACGACCAGGTGCTGCGTAACCTTAATACCAGAAACTACGATGTGCCACCATCAAAGTCGACCTCATCAGTTAGCAGAACAAATGAAGCACCTCTTAGTTTAACTACAACAAAACGAAGTGGTTACCAATCTTCAACTGAACCATCGGTGTCCACGCCTATAACTAAGCCAGAGGTCGGCACAAGTAGCATTTCAGCGAGCTCCATTCCTGCTAGCAGCCTTCAAAAAAGTAGTCTTACTCGCGCACAAAATGCTGCCATGGCCGAAACTGGTCACCTTGCTGCTGAAAGTACTAATATAGTCCCAGATAGCAGCTTGACTGTTCTGGATGCAAAGATACAGGAACTGAAGAGTCTGAGCAATCGATTGGCTGAGTTACAAGAACTTCTAAGCAAAAATACACAAATCACTCAACCAGTCGTTCCAACAACTACCATCGCAACAACAACACGAGCTAGACCTACAACAACGACAGCTGCGGCAACGACGACAACAGCAGCAGCCACCACAACAACCACTAAAGCAACAACTACACCAGTAGCAACTACAACATATAGAGCACCTGCTACTCCTGTAACGAAAAGTATTGCTCCAGCCATCCCGACTAAGGATCCACTCAATGAAAAGAATATTCAAAAACTTTGGGAAATGTATCTGAATATAAACGGTGGTGTCGCACCAAACACTCCAGCTGCAGCTGCTGTTGTAGACCCTCTAGCTTTACCTAGCTCACCACCCGCCGGCAATCCACTTAATCAAGCTGCCGGTTCGATATACCAAGACCCATTAGCTGGAAATGCTAAACAAACCGCAAGTCAAACCTGGGCGGGTGATTTAGGGGTAGGTTTCGGTGGTGCTCAGCAACCGGGATTATCAGCTGATCCAATGGCTGTAATTGCAGGTTTTGATCAACTAACAGCTGGTCATGTTGGCTTGAATTCACTCCAGTCATTGACGGATTTGTTAGGGCCAAATGGTGCCAATGCAGCCTTTGATCCCGCACAACTGTCTGGAGTATTGTCAGGCACAGGTTACGATATCACTGGAACTGCATCTATAGGATTTGATCCTGCGGCAACTAGTTTCGCTGACCCTGGTGCAGCAGTCGCTGCCGCTGCCGCTTATGATTCAGCCCATATGTCTGGAAGCCAAGGATTCAATAGTTTCGATCCAACTGCTCTGTTATCTCAAACTGGTGGACAAGTAGCAAACTTCCCAGGAGTTGAGGCTGCAGCTGTAACAGATCTTGCTGCCCTTGCTGCTCAAATTCAAACACTCAGTGGCAATTATCCGGCTGCTAGTCAAGCGCTACCAGATGTAACAGCAGCTGTTAACCCACCTTTCGACGCAGCTCAACAGGCCCCAGCTGTAGACGCCTTTGGTCAACCATCCTATGATACCGCGGCACCTCAAGGACCTGGAAGTTTTTCTGCCTCTGATCCAAATGGCGATGTTTATCGTGCTGCGAGACAAAAGATGTTAGAAGCCGCTGGATATGGTAATGCTGCTGCAAGTCCGGCTGCAGGCAGTCCAGGTAGCATTGACTATCCCGCAGGGCCAAGTGGTCAAGGCCAACCATCAGGAGGCTACACTGAATACCAAGGAACAGGATTCGAGACTCACGGAGTGGGTTACAGTGTGCCAAGCACAAGTTATAACGCTCAGGGTACTCCTTATGAAACGGCAACAAATTCGTATCCACAAGAGGCGACATACTATAATGGTACTACAATGCCTCCCAATATGAAACCCGAGACGTCAAGCTACATCAAAGACCTTAAAGCAAAGATGCTCAAATCGATCAAGCATGCAAATAGCAGAAAGGCGGTTACGTTGGGGGATCAGCGTAAAACTGGTTCAAACGGTGTAAGTTGGCAAAAAGAACGATGGTCAGAAATGAGTGCCACCCAAAAAGCAAACACCAAAGCCCCGCTACCAACAAAAATGAAAACAGCTATCAGTAAAATTGCTGATAAACTTACCCAAAGTATGAGCAACCTTGGCAAGAACGACACTTCTTTACCAATGAACAAAAATACGATTATGTCAGCATTACAGAACATTGCAGCGGGTATATCTAAAAGACAAATAACGAAAAGGTCCTCCCCAGCGCCTTTGCTTCGTGAAATGCACGAAAAGGGCGTAAAGAAAGAACGCATTTTGAAACCACTGTTAGACCTAGCTGCTGGAAACGCTACTGAGAATATGATATACTCTACTCAACAGGAAGGTGTTTCCGGCCAACAGATCAACGTGGAACAATTATTAGCTGTAAGGAGACGCTTTGAAATGTTACGCAAACTGAACGCGGTCATCCAGGCTAGACAAGCTCAGCAAATCCTCATGAGCCAGCCCGTACAAGAGTCTACTCCTTCTGCTAGCGACCTGTTCCCCGGATCATCTGTCGACACTATGCAAATTATTGATACTCGTTCTCAAACACACGTAAAACCAAACATTATCAAAACTCGTCCACAACCACAAGTGAAACCAAACGTTATTGAAACTCGTCCTCAACCACAAGTGAAACCAAACGTTGAACCAGTAGTTCGAGTTGTTGCAAATGCTACAATTCCAGTGGCGTCTGGTAATCAAGTAAACGATGGCAGATCGGCGGCTTTCCAGCAGTTAAGTACTTTGCTTAGACTTAGAATGTTAAACCAACAATTGTCTGCTGGTAAATCCACTGCCATGCGAAGTCGTACGATAAAACCAAATGAAACATTCACACAAGGTTTCGAAACAACTACAGTGTCACCAGCTGAAGTTACAACCTCTCCCACTATCGTTGTCGAACAGGCAATAGAGTCAACAACACCGAGCACTTCACCACAGAACCGAGCCGCTGTTCTGCAAAGGTTGAGAAGAGTTTTAGAAATGAGGAAAGCGTTTGGTAAACTACGAATGCAACAGGGTGGTAGGATGGGCGGTCAAGAAATAGTTAGGAAACCGGCAAAGCAAACAATTGTTGTGCCAACCCAGAAACGCGTACAGAAGGTACCAACTGTGGCAAAGAATGCAGCGGTAGTTGTACAAGCAAAGGTAGCGGTTGCGGCACCAGAGCCAGTGAACGTTGTCCCGGCCCAAAAGCCAGCAATACAGACTGGAGCTGTATCTAGTGGTAACGTAGACTCGATGGGTAAAAAGAAAAATGTGATTGTAATGCCATTGAATAGGCAAATGCTCATGCAAGTTCTTCATACCATACGTAACAAAAATAACGGCAACAAAGCAAGATGAAAGGAATAACTAAAGACCAAAACGTTGCTGTTGAACATGACATTAAAGTATTATCATAGGATGAGCTAGTCTGAAGGTATGGGTGAAAATGGAACTCTTTAAAAGAGACTACCAGGGTGTGTATAATCTGATAAAGCCCCAAGTTGAAGACGTCGGTAAAATGAAAGGACAATATAGATAAAACAAACCATAACAAATTAAATTTAAAAAAGGTTCCAATAAACGTTGTGTTAACTTCAGATATGGGGTTGATGCTAAATACATTGTCTATCGTGGTATTGGAACACGTTGGGTACGAATCGCCAAATAAAAACGTCAAGTCAATGAACTAGACAGGATGGTTACGAACGAAACAGAGTACGAATTGGTTGTGATCTAGATATAGACATTGCTGACGAATTGTGGGCGCCTTTAAGGGGAAATCAGTCATCGTTTAACATACCACCTATACTTATGGTGTACAGTTAACTTAAACAATCTTATATCTAACCAGCAACGTATAGCCTTGTCCAAAAACCGGTATTTACAGCAATAACTGACGTGTATGTTATATATTTTAAAATGATACTTGTATATTTTGAATGGTTATGAGTATGATAGAGTCTTTAAATTAAAGTACAAAATCATTGTTCGAATTGTGCAAAACGTTCCTTTAACAACATATCAATGTTTCCCCAGCGTTGTATTGGATATAAACCAACGTGTAGCACTGTCGCAGTCCTTTTGCTTGACCTACTTAAGTGTATACATTTATAGAATGCGTTTCCATGTTTTCTTTATGAACAACACTTTTACAAATCGTTTTAGAAGTAGATCTATATATCTTGGCATTTAATCATGGGATCATTTAGCTTTTATGAAGTTAAAAATCTTAGATTAACGTGTTAGATATAAATTATTTGTCTAGCTGTCCATACAAAACGCTTACTGTACAATTATTAAACGGCTAAATTTTAGTTACAGAAAGTGACGACACTGGTGACGTCACAATGTTAAAATATGACGTCAATATTTTACCGGAAATTATGTCACTGGTGAGGTATTTCGGTATAATATGACGTCATTGATTGTGTATGGTTTCGAACTGCTAGAGTTTGAGATTATTTATTTTATAGCAAACTTGAACGCTAGTGTTATTATGAAACTGTGTGTGACTTATTTTCTGTGTTGAATGTTACTGCATATTATGCACATTACAAATAAAATAATCATCAAAATGTAGACTCTATAGTTAACCTTATTTTTCAACAGTTAATGACATTCCAACCACAATGCTACTATTTTACTTGAGCACTTATGTAAACTTGGAAGTGATGCACCAACATATATTTCAATTGTATTTAGAGCTGTTTGAGAGAGCTCATAAGATCGAAGCTAAGGGCGTAAACTTGCCTAAGTGCTTTAGAAAAAACGGTGACCAGAAATGTGTTGCACCTATTTCATGTGGTGAATCGGGCGTTATTAAGGTTTGTTCTTGGACACATTGGATTAATGTCCTGTATGCACATCCGCAGGTCATATACCACAACTGTGTAAATTATCAGCAGTATCTGTTCAACTGTTAAGGAGGAGTTGTGCTTCCAAGATATATGGACAGATGGAAATATGGACAAGCAGGGCAATTTCTGTTACCAAAAACAAAAAGAATGTTTGCGAGGGTATAAATATGAACAAAACAGTACATTAAATAAAAACCATTTTATTAAAAAAGATAGTTACATAATAATTTTTCATGATTTTTCTATATTTATCACACATGAAAAATTTACATAAATCAGCTTCCATATACTTATCTCACTATCTATTTATCATACATTCTATGCATTTATTTATCCATACACATCTAGTATAACATATGAATATGGACCTGATACTCTTGAATTCATAAACGTTTATACTATATGACAACTCATGTAAGATCCAAGAATTTATACACACGTGTTAGATGCTATATATTAAATGAGGTGATTTTAACAAAGAAGTTTTATTAGTATTCCCGTAACCTTTAAACATAATCTAAAACATAAAACACACTTAAACACATAGCAAGGATATAGATTAAACATGCTTGGATTATAAGTGTGAGTTATAAGTAGCTTGTGAACATTAAGTTAAGAAAATAGTTTGTAAAATTCCTTTCTTTGCCAAAAAAATGAGGTCAAAGGGACAAAACGTGTATAAACATATGACAGAGACAAATTGCGGTTCTTGGCACACTGATAACATTGACAAGGGAGATAAATCTAGCAGGAATGGGGTAAGAGTTGTAGTTCTTGGTTATAATCTAGAAAGGGAGGATATTTCATACAGAAAGGAAACTTAAAAAGGGAGGTAATTTCATACAGAAAAAAACTTAAAAGGGAGGTAATTTCATATAAATATTGAACTGGATACCTACACATTCAAAACTAGAAAACAATTTACACATATTTTAAACTTGATTTATGAAAACTAGGTAGATTTGTAAAAGACCATTTTTTAACATTTATCATACATGTGATTTGGCATAATGTTATCAGGTCTACAGAAATATTGTTTCTTATTAAACAAATCAATAATGACCGAAAAAAATCATCCAAAAAAGAAGAAAACATTATATTAAGAGCACTGTATAATGAAGAATTTTGGAATTTTATAAAAAAATCAATAATAACTGAAAAAATCACTAAAAAAAAAATCTTCCAAACAAATTCTGATCATTGGTAATTTCACACATAGGGTATCTGAATAAAAATTAAAAAAATAACTGAAAAAAAGTCCCTAAAAAAAAAGGAAATATCAAAGCACTGTTTATTAAATAAATACAATATCTCATAAATATCTATAAAAAGCAGAACTATTTTTCTTGGCAAAATAACGTAAGCACTTCTCAATAAATACTGATCCTCCACACTCAGACCACTTATATCTATACCAATAACTCCTAGGAATACATTTTTTGTGTACTTTTCACATTACAATACTGTTACACGCCAAACAAACTGACGGTGCAAAATGTTTCAGAAGAATACACAACATAATTATTTCAAAGATCATTTCTTTCAATAACACCAAGAAATCTTTTGCAATGACATAGAAATATTAGACCACTAAGTATATGTAGGTGTGCCC
>ENA-OREC01000264-OREC01000264.1-marine-metagenome-genome-assembly--contig:-NODE-264-length-18014-cov-13.922507_pt1 | contig 18014 bp, 5 predicted proteins | sample MGYA00248626_ERZ508543 | MGnify/ENA primary metagenome ERZ508543 (study PRJEB26211, sample SAMN05518279) | marine metagenome | isolation source: Puget Sound, Washington, USA | host: Bankia setacea...
AGAGAGAGAGAGAGAGAGAGAGAGAGAGAGAGAGAGAGAGTCGTAGTTACCAAAGGCATTACACCGAAATTTACTATATAAGATTTGGTTTTGAAATAAAAATGTATACACGAATTGGTTGGACTGTGTTGCTAACTAGGTCCATTTCAGAAGAGGTTGATATACGTGATCTTTTAAAACCAGTAATCTATGCTAATACTTACATATTTGTTATTCAGATACGTTACTAACGTCTTCATATGTATATGTGTTTTATCAGACAAATGTTAAACGATACATAACGTAATGATGCCATTTTGTTTCTATGTGATGCACCAATGTGTCCAACTCTGTACCAAGCCTCAACACACCACTTCTATATGTTTTAAATGTTGCTCGATTGTAACGATTTGTCATAGCTCTGTACATTAAACGCTTATTGTTGACTCTATCTTTCATTAGGCAAACGTTTTGTAGTGCATGTTTACTTTCTTGAATTTATTACAGCAGTAGCTATTATATCTCTCAATTGTTTAAGCTATGTTCATGTTGAAGTTGAGATATTTAAAAAAAATAGCGTTCGTCGTTCGACGGTTCTGCGTGGTGATTCGGTTTTTTCATCCCCGCCAGAACGGCTAATGACCTCCGACTTCGAAGGATTTTTTATCCGATCTTATTCCTATCTTAATTCTTGAGAAAGAGCCAGTATTTTCCTGTTTAATGTTCAGTGCTAAACAAGGGAACTACTGGTACCATTTTATAACGTCTTTGGTATGATGCGGTCCTTGACTGGGGATTGAACCCGGGACCTCCCGCACTCGAAGCCAGCACTCTACCACTAGGCTATCGAGGCGGTGAAGTTGAGGTATATAAGGGAAGAACACTTGGTTTATTTAATCAACTATATAAGTAACAACTAACTATGCAGCTATGACAATCTAGCAAACGTTTTGTGGCTATGACAACTAATGGTTTACTGTCAGAATAAGGTATTGATGACCAAGTGTGATGTCAATCCCCTGACCAAGTGTGATGTCAATCCCCTTATACTGTATACGACCATCTTCAATTGTATACGTCGTTTGTAATGTAAAGGCCACTACGCGAGACTGCTGGGAGCTTATTTTACTTTTATAGTCATTCATTGACCGCCGTTTAGTTGAGCCCACTTTTAGGGTTTCAGTTCACATTATGGTTCGTGTCGATGGTTGAATGCGAAAGGGTTCTAAGTGTTATTTGAATACAAAAGTAGATAGGAGCCTTACGCATCCATCCCTCGGTGTATATGTTGTTGTTGTGCGAAGGCCGAGGTTTGTTACATCTATTTTACCGGTGAGAATGTGTTTACTGCTGTCACACGTTTGTTTAATCATTGTAAATAACTCGTAGAGTCATTAACTAAGTCTAGAATTATTCGTGAGTTGTGTACAAGAAGCATTAAACAGTAGCCATGTTCTTATATAGGACTTGTTGACTTAGCATTGAGTTATTTCCACGGCTCATTGTTTATTAAGTAAGGTGTATTTTAACTTTTGTTGTTCATCTTTGTGTAAATGCTAATGTCTCTGTTAAACAATAATCATAATCTAACATCTAATTACATTGCACGAATAACGCAATGTCCCTGTACACCTAAAATGGCAAATATGAAAAAAGAACAGGTTATGCTGCAATGGTCATCTAAAAGTAGTAAAAATATGTCAATAAAAAAGTAATTAATATCTTTGCCTTTCACGAAAAAAAGTATTATAAGCATTTCAAAGACGTATTGTGATACTGTTAATACACTAGGTATGTATGCCGTTTACTAACTGGATAGATTTCCTTGCCAACACTTTGATTAAACGATTGTGGTTTGGATGTGTATACTTTTATTTGTGTATGTATTACATGTGTGTGAAACTTTGCACAAGCATCAACGTATGGCTAGGTCATGTGACAGTCTATACTAATATTTTTCATGTAGATGTCTAAGAAATGCTTAGTTCATGCAAACAATAATTGCTGATAGATATTGGTTGAACACTTGTTTAACACCAGCTACGTACTGTGAAGTCGATATATTTTGTTGCTGACTTTCATGTTTTATTAATTTACATAATAAGAACAAATTATTAGAGAAGGAAACTACAAGTAAATGCGATCAATGACATGAATTGCAGAACATAATTTGTTTACAAGTACATATTTATGTATAAAAGTGTATGTATGAATGAACGTGTGTGTGCATGACATTTATACATGTTCTAATATACATGTTAGTGTTTATGTTAAGTACATGTGTTTGTTCATCAATGTTATTGCCAATATAGATGAGTGATAAGAAAGCGATGTGTAACTACATGTATATGTATGTTTAAACCTGATTAATTGATGTATAATTGGTGACAATGATATCTGATGTATGTGTGAATGGTATTCGTTTGAGCTATATGTCTTTCACTTGTTACCGGCATGCATAATGTACATAGCGACCGACAATATCTGGACCAAAATCTTTTTTATACAGCTCAACACCGTAAATGTATGCCCATCTAATCATTCATTATTTAGAGACTAGAGTATGTAGGCAGGTTATTGTATGACTTATCTGAACTATTACGGAGATGTTACTGTTATGTTTATGGTCAGCCCACCATTTGTAATGAACGTATAAGCGTGTACACAGTTTTTGCCGTTCAAATTATTCAAAAGTGTACGTAGGGTAAATGTGTTTGCTTTGGAACAATGTGTGCGATTTATAAAAAGAAAGCCTCAAACGTTGTGTACATATGAACAAAAGGAAAACCTGTTATTACGTTTTACGTTAAACAACACGTTGTTACGAGTTGTCTGTGTTACCTAACAACTTATTTAAACCAGACAGCGTTTAGAAAAGCATGGTTCTGAGGCTAGTGGCACATACTTACATTTGTATTTGAGACAGAAATGTGAGAATACAGTTGTTATATGTATGTGTGTAGTCTATCAGAACTTTCACTCACTTCATTTTGTTAGTTTTCTCTGTTCTATTGATTCATCCAGCTGTGATTATTTGACCATTACTCATCAAACTGTTTTGCGCATGCGTGCAGGAGATGTTAATAAAACACATATTTACGTCAATGAAGTGTTTGTTGTTTATTTGATGTTTGTCATTTTGTGATTGGTCGATGGGCCTGCAAACAAGGATGTGTAATCAAGTCGTTTATGTTTATTGTAGACAAATCCAGCAACAGTCACATTCCTTGCATATATTATGGCTGTATGATTATAACCTAGATATCTCGTCCGTGGAGCACAGACATATGTGCCAAATATCACATTTCATTGCATTTTTCATTAAATTAATTAGTATTCCAACTACGTTTAACATCTTAGACCAAGCTAACATTAGTGCATTAGAATCGGACAACATTACCATGTGTTACAAACTGTGTAGATAGTAACTGTCTGATGAATCCATGGATTATGTCAATCAGACAATGTTAGTATTCGGGAATTAAAGTACCATGTCTAGAGTATAGTTGATTTAAATCCTAAAAACGATCAAGTGTTTGTCTATTCTGTGTAATACTTAGTTTATCTACCCAAGAAATCCTTTTCTCACGAAACAGTAAATAATAAATTTGAGAATAAGCCATTGTATAATGTCAGATCGGTTACTTTTATTACAACAGGTGTAGAATTGTAAAGAAACATGAAACAACAGGTGCTATTCCAATAAAATAAATCAAATCTGTATTTATGACACCAGTCCATTTTTCCTAAGACGATGTATGAATCCAACCGATAGTCCATAACACAAGGTGCGGATGATATAACACACTGAAAAAGGCTGAGCACTTAGGATGTATGATAAAGTAACCATAAACTAAAAAGGAATTGCGTATATATCTAATCTATATGTTTATGTTTCATTTTAAATCATGATTCGTTGTTTTCTATTTACGGATCACATACACAAAAACGTATTATCATACACACGTAAGCATTTTTTCAGTTCCAAGTTCAGATATAGCTCGTTATTTATTGCTGTTATTTATTACTATAACTGCATTAGGAAAGGTATGCCATGTACACACTAGAGACGTTCAACTGTTTAGTTTGGCATGCATTATAAGCCACCTGATAAAACACACATCGGTTGTACCCAGAACATAGCCTAGCATTCAATGGCATAAATGTTAAAGCTTATATGTTATAACTGGTTTATGAAAAGGAAACGAAACTCATAAACTACAGGGTCAATAAACTAGATGACTGTATCAAGACGTTTAGTTAATTGTCCATACAAGAAAGTGCACATGTTTAATTTGTAATGTCGACAGGCCTAGAACACTAGGCAGATATCCAAGTACAGAATAAAAATCTTAAACTGGAAGACCACATAAATGGGCACTATCAAAACGCTTACAAAATATGTTTGCATCACATGAGACAACTTTACTCCCAACATACGACGTATTACCGTGCTGTTTAACGTGTGTTTAAGATTAGAACGCCTTTCTTCGCCAGATCACAGGGTCCAAACATGTCCATATTTTAACAGCATTCCTGTACTTTATCTAAATAATGCTTTGGGACTTTGGGGTTTGTCAAAATATATGTAGATCTACACACAGCATCAATGAACATGATCGTTTAAAGACATACGTGTCAGTTAAAACACGTGCAATGCTTCTATTTACATCATAATTAGTCTGGTGTCGTTTTTTGCTTTTACTCATTTCAGATTAAAGTAGTTGATCTAGAGGGTGATGTATTCGTCTGCAAGTGGTCAATTTCAAAATGGGTTTGCCATGATTATATAGCACCACATACAGACGTCTGATTTATGCGGGATAGTCATACAAAGCCTCTTTTGTCATGCGAGTTGTATTCATTTTCTGCTCTATTAATTCGCATTGTTGTATTACGTCCCACGTTTGTCTTGTAGATTTAGATGAATATAGTATGTGTGCAATTTTTGGCTATAGTCTCCTCTTAACAAATAAAAACATCTACACATACAGACATGGGTATTGTTTATGCAACAACTAGAAGAAACCCAGCGGTTAAAATGGGTGCCATGACAATCGTGTTCGTAGTACCTCGGTACAAATAGATGTGTCATTTATTAGAAATTCATTTTGTCTGAGAGTGTAATTGTGTAGATCTTCATCTTGCTAGTTTGCCAATCGATTTTGTTGTGTCTAATCTATGAATTGTGCACATGTGAATAGTGTGTAGCAATATCGACGTGAATTAACATAAAGCCCACAGCATACACTTACATTTAAAACAATAGGTCGAGTTGTATGTTGACGTATTCATCTTGTCATACCCTATTTAACATTATTAAAGCAAAATTATTCAGTAAAACTGTTACACAAAGTTTGCACAAAAAATATCCACTTCTAAACTTCTTCGTCGCTGCAGTGTTGTCAGTGAGTTTGAGTATGTCATCATATTTCAAGACACTGTCAAGTCTTCTATTAACCCTTTTGAGAGGGTCAAACACAACCGTTACAAGATGGACTGAACTGTGTATGGTGTGGTTTTACCCGCTAAAGCCAGGAACATTATTATAAAGAGAGTGTCCATGTTGACGTCATGTCGCAAGGGTAAACAAGTTTACATCACATTAGCATTTTTGTCTTGATACAATAAATCCACATTACCATACTCTTCACGTCAAAATCATAGCTGTAGGTGATTAATTTCTCGTTGTAATAAGTCAGTCAGTGTATTACCCGACCATTACCCGACCATTGACGGCATTGGAACCTGCGTATGTAGGTTATCTAATAAGAAATACTAATATACTAAGAAACCAATGTCAGTGTACAAACCTCTCCACGAATATACTAGAATGTGAATACCGTGTTTCACTTGTTTGTCCGATATACAAAGACCTAAGAATTAAATTATTCCCACCTTACTATTTTCCTAGACCAAAGTACCATAGATTCGAACAAGTATTACATGCCATTGTCCTAAACTTTACAAGACAAGTATAATCTCTCAAACAATAAGATCGCATTCACAATGATCTAAATATGTATACCGCTTTCGGTTAGATACATATATGACTAGAATGAACAACTTAATGTAGATACAATAATATAGTTGTTAAAGGTCATGCATTTATCGAATTATAATCTATTCTATGTTTGCTATAAATGGTGTGTACCAATAAGGGTGTGTTATAATGTGGTGCATTGTGTAGGATTGTGTTAAAATGGAAACATTAATGATGTACAGTTTTGTATTTGAGTAACAATGTATTTGGACTAAATTACACAATGCATATGAAAAATGTTATAAGCATTAGCGTTTACTGTTTTAGAAATATTGCACCATTCCATTTACCTTGAAAACACTCGCCGTAATGCCATAGATTTACAGAAGGTAGCAGGTAGCTAAGTGTATGTATACATCGTTTAGATAGTTGCTATTTATGTTGGAACGTATATGAGTAAACCAATGGGCAAGCGACGAAACGATGGCGGTGTGTGCAGTTGTTAACAGAATGATGGACATCGTTTAGAACGCATTGATGATCCTGACCAGAGTATTCGACAGATAGACGCTCGTTAAAACATAACTACGACAAACAAACCACCTAGATGTGAATACGTGTACGAGGGTTGTCCCACTAAATCGTAGACTTTAATCATTTCTAATAAACTAATGAACCCATTTTTTACAAATTTCGCTGACGTTTAATTCAACACCCTGTGTAAATACACACACAATTACACTACAAACTAACAGAAAATAAAGTTTCTACAAAACATTTAATAATATCATGTATACAGGAGCGGCGCAAGCCGACGTCACAACTGCGGCGGTAAACGTCATAATAATGGCACATACTACTCATTTCTTAAAGTATATGATGATAAACGTTTCAAACATTCAATCGAATTCAACGAGCGTTCACGTGTGACATACTCAAGTCCGATGTTAGGGTGCGTTGTGCTGTATATTTACTAATACCGGCCATCCCAGCAACTTCTCGTACGGTGCGTCGCTAGTCACAATGGCGTCGGTGCGGATTTCACTATTCTGCAATTCTGATACATCGGCCGCCCACGTGATGTATTATCCGTGCTACCGTCGCTAATGCTACCATGCCAATTATATGCAAGTGCTCTTGAAACATTCTTATAACTTCCTTATGATTTAAATTGGCAAAACGTGTCGATAGGCGCCATTCCTGTTGAAAAACAAGCACTAATAACGGATCTGTGCGCCGCGTCTTCGTCTGACGTCGCAATTTTCTGCTTTACACAAGTTGCGATGTTGTTCTTCTTTCGTGTGTTTCGTTTTTAAAAATACCGCAAAATGTTTGTAAATCAAGATGGTGGTGTCAAAATAACATCGTATTCGCATGATAGGACATTTCACCGGGAACAGGGACGCATGCGTCTGCTCAAAACATTTAAATAAACTCACATGTATTTTTGTATATAAGATTCTTTGGACTGCGTCGGACAGGTCTACTTATGTTTATAAAATAGTATATCAACACTAAATAAAACAATACCGTTTCAGTTTTTCTTGATGTTTGTATCGGTTATATCTTTATTAAATTAGATGCAAAGTATCATTATAATGCGACGTCGCATAAATCTTTTACAAACAAAGGCTATGATTTAGTGGGACAGTCCTCGTATATAAGAAGTAAGGAAGGAATATCTCAGTGGGTGTTGAAGTACAGGTTTTCAGCCATCGAGACGGTCTTCCACTTAGCAGTTCGTGCACAGAGTGGGACAATGTCAAACAGATATCAACTATAATGACAGACTTTGTTTTCTTACATGTGTACCATTACCATCATTACAAAACTGCATGCAGGATAACTGTTCTATTGCGTGTAGGTTTTGTGACAAGATGTACATTCTCCCTAGGGACCTACACATCAATGGAAAGTAGGAATTGTTCAGTTTTCTAGCTTAAAGTCAAGTTCTATTATTTTCTCTGTTACAGTGGTGTCACATTTAAACTACATCAGTAGTTCTATAATGACGAACGATAAACACAAGCACTTAGTAGTGTGCTGCACTTTAAGTTTGCATTCAAAGTTTGAGATATTATAAAAAATATATTACACGAAGGTGAAACCTAAACTCTGCAAAAGCAAAACAATAGAGAAGCCGTTATGATTGCAAAAGATCAGTGTTGCTTCAGAGACGATGCTTTATCACGTGACCAATTTTAATTTCAAAATAAATCAACCAATGGGAATATTTGTATAGTACTATCTTTAATAGAATAACTGCAGTTTGGAAATTGGTAATCAATGGGAAACGTTTACGACTAAGGCTTCATGCATGCCCACTTAATGCCACGTGATAAAAACGTTCAGGACTGCACTCGTTGTCATTTTAAAATTAACGTTAATGGAAAAAGTTCCGAAGACGTCATCAAAAAGCTCACCAAAAGTGTTTACTAAACTCATTTCATATAAACCGGCTTATACTTTATGACGATACATGTTAGATCCTAGTTATGTAATGTATGTTGTCTCCGATGTATGCAATGTGTTTTTGATGCTTAATTTGTGTGTTTACATAGAGATTTTGGGCTTACAACGCATATACCATAAAAACAAAATACCTGTTTATAAATATGATTCTTAATGACTTAACGTTAGTTTGATATTACAATAAAAACTGGTTACGTTTAACTGAAAGACAAGATATACTATAGATCTAACTTAAGATGGCACTATATGGAAAATGGTATTAAACTAACCAAACCAATCTTAGTAGGCACATATTTACTTAACTTCAGAATGTGTTTATTTCTTTGTCTAAACATTAACCATACAGAACAATACACGAGTTAAACTTAATATTACATGTCCCATTCGAATGATAGATTTAAGTCTTGTGAGCTAACATGCGTTGGGTTAGACTGTCCGGCAATCTTAGATAAAGGAATACGTTAAGAAACAAGACGTATGTGTAACTGTCGTCTGGTCAAATAGAAAACAGTAACACGTAGACTGATGTATAGTTCTAGGAATAAAATAAATGTAACAAATCCATGCAAATTATGATAGCTAGCCAATCGCAGTTGGACGTTAAAGCACAAATAAAAAGAGGCTATTTGTTTCTGTAACTTGTCGAGTAACAACGCATGTTTTGCAGCAGGTGAATAATTGGTGTAAGTAATTGTCTGTGTTTGCAATATTGCTACAGTTGTGTTTGGGTTTTTTGTAAATTTTGATCAGATAGGGCCGTCATCGTTGATCGATGTATCAACGATTTGGGGCTTCCGATATATCACATCAGAAACTGAAATAGGTTGTGCATTTATTAATGCAGACATTGCGGAAACCGTGACCGGTGATAGAACCGGCGATATATATGATGGTGTCGGTCCGTCTGACCGACTGTTTTCACGTCAATATATAAAAAAAAAAGAATGAAGATTTAAGTATCTAACACCGCTAAAACGTAAATAAAACTTATTTTGTTTAATAGAAACTCGCGTTTTTTATCGTATTAGAACGTATTATGGCACTGAAGTTTAGCTAATGAAATATATTAGTTTACCAGGTTTAATTATGTCAATCAAAAAGGTGGTGAACATGACGGACGGATGTCATTTGCATGTATATTATATATTAATATTCTTTATTTAAAGTTTGAAATCATACGTTCTATCTACAAAGACTACAGACCAAAACGTAGCCCGACTTTGTCGCAAGTACTGTAACGACATCGTAATAATTCATTATAACATCCTCAATCAACGATTGTTTAGCTTTTAAAACGTATACTGTTTGTGTTTCTTAACTAATTCTGAACTCAAATCCACTAAAACGCCTTTATTTGATGAGTGAAGTGTAAATATCGAAGTCGCGAAAACAGGTAACAAATTGTCGTTGCATTCAATCGTAATCAGAGCGCTGAAAGTGCTACATGAGCAAGGTTTTATACCGGTTTTCAATTATGATTTGCAATAATGCGTCCATGGTTAATATTGTATACCAATGTATCAGCTTCCCACAACTCACCTTTTAGAAATAACCTTTTAGAAGTTCTTAGCACGACGATTATGTAAATTGCAACGTCCCAGAAACAGGTGACAACTCATCGTAGCATAGCCGTTTTAGTCGTAAAAACGAAGCTCTAAATTAATTTGTAACTAACTAAAAGTATCAAGATACAATCGTGTTTATACCACAATACTGTGTTTACCTAGAGACTTCAATTCTAAAGATTGTTTTCCAGTGAATAAACAGATTCTAGATTTACTTTGGATCTTTTATAAACTGGTCATATATTGATTAGGGGTAATTATCCTAGTTTCGTGATGTCTTTCAATGTTATGTATTGTCTTAATCTGTTTGACATGTAGGTTCAAACTAATCATTATTTATTGTATTGTTTTAATATGTTTAACAGTGATTACTCTTGTAAGTTTATCATACAACTAATGGTGAATCATTACTTACATACATAATGAAATTTCGTTTCTAGGCAAGAAATACAAGTTCTGTTTTACAATTACACTGTAAGTTCCCTTGTCTTCTTTGTTTCTTTCAATATATCGCTATATCGTCGATACTGACATGGTCGATATATCGATATAGACTTGGCAATCGATAATAGCCCTACTAACAGACCAGACTGAGGTTTTTTATATCCTCTAATAAGAGCATGCTCATAACTGTTCTTTTAACTGTTCTTTTTTATACAACGTTATGTCGGTACTGTCAATCTTGGTTTCGTTGGTGGAGTCGTTTTACCAAAACAATAGATTAGAACAAGAAAGTACATGGAGTAATGTTTTTTTAAGTTTTCGACAAAATATCCGATGACAATTTGGATTAATAAAAATACCACATGGTAAACAAAAGTTGGTGTATATGATGTGATAGTTAAAAGTAAAGGGTCAAAATATAGCCGACAAGCAAAGTGCACTGTCCGTTTTGTTTTGTTTTTCTAGGGACAGCTTCTTTGCTATTTTTGTTGATGTTTGTAGAATACATTGATATGAAAACTTTGATTATCTAAATCATTAATACTCATTTTACTCACAAAGGACGAAGCCCTGTTCAATATCGGAGTAGATGTACTAAATAAACACTGCGTCATTTCCATTGTTCTTTTCCATGTTATAACACTACGTACTGTGTTTGTTTCAGAGCTCGATAAGCTAGCGGATGGTGTTTTCAAGAACAACAGAGAGAGGGCGATCATCGATTACCGTTCCACATGATCTGTAGGAAATGTCAAAGGAATAATTTACTCTCTGTGCTTATACATACAGTGGCAAATATCAGGACCATTAAATTATTATTATACATGTCATATATAGACAGACACAGGCCGTGATTTATGCCCGGATTGCGGGTAAACTAGAAATCAACGGAGAAAGAAGAGCGTTGTCATGACAGTGGGGGATTGTCGGTGGTTACAGGAGAACAAGATTTGACTGGTCTCTACATATCTAGTCTTGGATTCAAACTGACAGGTCAAAAACAAAATAATAGAAACAAGGTTAATGATTTTACAATTAGACAAGAAAATAATGTATCTAGAGAGGTTACTGAACGCTTGTTCGTGAAGCCATGCCTTACGAACGGACCAAATAGAATCGCACCTTTAAAGTACAAACAATACAAACCAAAACTACACCACATCTGTTTACCTGTCCGACGGTGGTATATGAGACAGTAATGTAACGGAAACCAGATATCGAAAGCTGTTAAAACCTTACATTGTGTCAAAAGATATTGGTTCACATTTCAGAAACGGCTGGACACCACTATGACCACTAGTTAAAATGAGTTATACGACGTTGAAGAATGACCAAGATGACAAACGCGTGGCCATCCGTAAATGTTCAATACAGCTAATAAATCATAACGACGCTTTGATTATACTTTAGAATTGTTTAAACAGTTTGAAGAAAATTGTTTGTAGACTGGACGTGATGCTCTTTACTAATGATGTATTAGTTACAGACCATTGATGATAGAAGCTAATTATGTTAGGTTATGCATACGAAAGACCTTGTCAAAGGGAAAGAACTATCACTGTTACACTATGTGGTCGATAGTCGTTCGTGTAATACAAAATACTAGTATCGTGGACACATGCAAATCTTCATATGAATCTAAGATCTATCTTCAGAATGGCGTTCAATTATACCTTTTTAATGGAGACTGGTACATATGCACATATGCATACGTTTTCAATTCCTGTAATATTAACACATGATATACTTTTAAAAACTTAAAGAAAAATAGATCTAGATATAATAATTATTAAAATAACTAACTATTAAAGTGTGGACCCTATACATAGCCCAACATACTAAGCGAACTATTAAACACTGTCTGGTTAGATTTACTGCTGTTGATTTAGTTTCACCTTTTTTCTCGCAATTCAGTTGTAAAATACATAGAGAATCTGCTACAAAAATTATTAAAATATATATCATAAAATATTAATGATTAATGATTTTATCTTAGGATAACGGTGTTCGGTTAAACATGTTTATAGCTGTTTAAAACCTCTTCAAAGTAGATTGCTGCGTTTGGCCAATGTCCGTTCAAATAATTGTTCAGGTTTCTGTTCATCTCCATTATCTCACTTTTCGGTAGCCTACGCCGATCTCTCCCAACCACGTCCTTCATAAACTGTCTCTTAGTATTTCGACAAAGGAATTTAACTTGGGACGCCATCATGTCGAACCATATTACTAGAGCCTTTGGGGCAAACTGTCTGAAGTTGCGAGCGATAAATGTCCCAAACAGGCAGTAAATAACATAGCAGACGATCAGTGAAGCTACTATGATGCAAAGGACAATACACAGAATCTCTCCTCCGGTTAGTTGTTTCTCTTTCGGCTTTTCAGCCTTGGTTTTATTCGCCTTTTCATCCTCCATGAGAAATGAATCCTTAGGTACGTCCTTCTTGAAAGGATCGCTTATGAAAAGGTCGTCAAGTTCCTCAGCTTCACCCTCGTATATTGCCTTAGACAGCCGGTCCGATATATCCTCCCGTCCGATTTGACCAAGTCTCAGAGATAAATCATTAAACGTCTTGCCGTAACCTTCAGTTCTATCCCAAGTCAGCAACATTGACAGACATGGCTTGTTCGGCTCATCCGTGATGTTCAGCGGCTCAATGAGTTCAAATGTTTTCTCATGAAGAGCACTTACCAATTTCTTACAGTCCTTCAACTCTAAATGATCAGCAACAAATTGAAGGTGTTGTACTGTCAGATCAATGGTGCACAATGCCAAAGGCACAAAGAAAATCACGAAAACCTTAAAAGACGACATCTTAGATATCTCGTGAAATGACGTCGTATGTACATGACGTCATTTCCTGTAATGTTAAGTTCTAAAAAGCTTTTACCCTACACTGATTGCTGATGGACCTTGCAAAAAGTTAAACTTGGTATTGGCAAAGCTTGCCAACAATTAGTGGTAACGTTTTGCTGAAGGTGTTAATTTAGATAGTCTTCAGGGCAATGTTTAAAAGACTACTGAAAAGGGTCAAACATAAATTCAATTGAAATATGTAGACCCAAGTAGTAGTAAACGTTTTAAATATCAACACATTGAAATATGTGTCCATAAAACATAACAGCACAAGGAGTTACTCAATAACAAATTTTATTTCACATTTTTGCTCAAATCATTCTGTGACATAGATCTACATTTATAAACTTTACATAGCATCTACATGAAACATGAAGTTTTTCAACAACATTAACGTCCAACTGTTTTGATTATTTTATAATAACCAAATTTTACATTTAACACATACAGTACAATTATCACAAAACTGTGTCTCAAGTCGGTATTGTTTAACTTAGGACTTGGACACAACAAACAAACAGTTAATGGGACTTTATACACGTTTAGTTCTATAAAGCAATGCAAGTTTAGTGGTCAATGATTTCCGTTATAAATTACATTTTCTGCACATCAAGAGAAAGCCAGCTTCCTCTAGCAATGATTATCAAAAAGGAACTTTATAATGTGAAACAACTGTAGACTAACACCCTTGAATAAAGCAATAATAAGTTAACTTTCTATCTCCTTAATTCCACAGAATATAATCACTCATCCAGGTTATTGGTTTACTGTTTATGCACTTACACAAACTGTGATGTTCACACTTGTTCAGGATCTTACTGCCTTTGAAAGTGCTGTTTAGATATGCCAAAGGGTAATTGAGTTTTGTGTACAATAAAAATATAAAGAAATGTATCTGGAAAAAATGACTGTTAGTTTTAATAAATGAGTTTAGATTTTATTGAGGCTCTGAATGTGTGCATAAGTCTAGTTTTTTTCATAATTGTCTTTGATAAGTGTTACCCAGGACTGTCTATTATATAAACAACCAGCATGTTAATCATTTACATTGAGTTCAGTTTATTGAAACATTAAAAAACAAAGATGAGGAAATAGTTCAATTGTGTACTAGTTCTCAGTGCTTGAAATGAAGATATTGCACAGTTACACTCTTTACTGTCAAACATTCAATTACATCATTTACAAACTACATATCATATTACATACTAGTCTGAATAATATTGAATCACGTATCTTGACTAACAAAATCCAATAATAATCAAAGTAATAGCACAACAGAAGTAATAGTGTATGAATAGAACAAGTCACAACGCATAGGGCAAGATATCTGTGTACATGTAAGAGACATCTGAAACATGTTCAATTTGGCATGTAAACAACACAGAAAGCTATGTCATACATTCAAGGAACAGGTTCATCAACAATCCTAGTAGCAAGTTCTGTCACAAAGTATGATTTCTTTCGCTACCATTCATCAATTCTTTGCATTAAATTCACATAAAATTATTGATGAAATGGCCTAAATTGTCCAAAATTGCATGAAATTCAAAACAAATGTGAAAAATGTGAGAAAGTGACAAAATGGTATATATGTACTGAAATAATGCGTAAACTCAGCTCATTTTAATATAAAAAGAACATCCGAATCTGGAAATAATGATTCCATAACCCGCATCTGTCAATGGTTTAGTAAATAATCAAATCTATTTTGTGCACAATTGTCAAAATAATACCAATCTTTGGGTATGTCCTCTGTGATAATTTTCCATTCATTTGAAACTATGTGGCATGTTACCCAAATAGTCAAATATCATGTACGTTTTGCTGCATATATGAAGCATTTACAAAACAATTTTACTAATAATTCTACTTGTGACATGATCTCACTGTTTTAAATGATTAAGTTTTACATTTGAAAGACTCTTGCATATTAGTTTTATTTAGCATAAACCAACTTAGCTTTTTGCCTTGAAACTATTTATATGAGACGAGGATTATATTACAAAACAACAAGGTTACAGGTTTTAGAATTCTATGAGCAGGTAAGTAAGTGAGTAAGAAGCAGAGTCAAGAGTAGACATAAATGTAGGTCGACAAAAAAGCACCATACACAGAAAATGAATCACTAGTTAGACAGATTGTCCTTCATCCATATAATAAGTTATAGTTTAAAGATTCTGCATTTATTGCTTACATGGCGTTCAACTAACAAATAACAATTTACCGTTTACATAGACAAAATCACTGTTATACAAAGTTATATTGAAAATGGTGTTTGCAATGTTACAATTAATTGTGTTATAAACGAGAGTTTGCTACAAAATGTGACTACCACAAGAAACTACTGTTAATTTTGAAGTCATACATAATGCTTTTATGTCTTTTGACATTTCTACTATAGTGTACATAAGTTTTAACGACCGACATCAAATCAGTCAACTAAATCATGTCCAGCTGAAAGTTCTGTTATTAAATCACAACATCTATCTTTGGGGTACAGTACTTTGTGCATCACTGAGCTATATACAGTTCCCTAGTCCTTATAGATAACCCATTGTAAGTTATCTGTCATTTTCATCCAAGGACTGTGGTAGTAGATGATGTGAACTATGATTACTGCTGGCCGAGTCTGTGCTGCCTGATGGGGTGGATGGTTTAGAGTGTGTGATCTGGAGTACAGCGCAGTCATCAGTGTCTGCCTCTGTGTCTTCATTCATCACTGTGGCGTAGTCAGGGGGAGGGACAAAGGCGGAGTCAGATATAGGCTCTGTGATGTCACCACCACTTGCTAAACTGTCAAGTCTCTCTTCTAATAATAAACAGAAAGTCAATGGTTACAAGTATTCAGAACTTCAAGTAAAGCTTGCTACATTTGATTATCCAATAAACTTAAGGACACACTGGCAGACCATTTACAATTCATAGTAAATTCCATTGATGTATTGCACCAGTGTAGAAAAAAAAAATCAGTTTCCACTAATGTGTTACAAAATGCAAAATGGTCTCTTTGGTCAGTCCGGGAATGTCTTTTTCACAAATTTTACTCCAAATGGCATCTCAAAATCTTGTGAGATTGCGTTATTCAGTGGTTGGTATAATTTGCTTTCAAATATTTTAATTTTCCTACACTTGAGTGTCTTGACAATGACAAGACTTCTATATGAGATAGCCAAAATAGTTAACACACAGATACAGTGCAAAGGACCATTTTTTTCGCAATTTTGGCAAGAAGTCTTTTTAGCAATCTGTGGGAATTATTTATCCCCAAAACAAGAAAAGGGTGAACAAAAACTATTTAAGTGCCAAACTAGTTGAAAACATCACTTCTGTAGAGAAATTAGAGGAAGTCTGCTAGATTTATACAGCAAGAGGAAAAGTCTAAAACAACCTTACCACAGCATTCATCAAGGTCGTAATCAGGTTCTGGTTCTACTTCACCCTCAGATGTGTCTTCTCGTTCATCGTCTGCCAAATTCTCAGAGGACAGGGTGAGTACAGGGTATTTCACGGACAATTGTTGACCCTCCTTCACCTCCTTGCCATTTGTCTTCTGTAATAAAAATATGAAAAGAAAATTATCATAAATGTTTGCTTCAAATGCATTAGAGTCATGCGTTTCATATTTATAGATTTTCAATGTTGAAGGGTGAAAGTTAAAGAATTCAAAGTACTGAATTTTATTGATTTTTTTGAATAAATAAGCAGAGAGCTATTTTGCATTCACCCATCAAATTATATAAGAATGTCTTTAAGTTACTAGGAAGCCCTCATTTATCCCACAATTTGTAAGATTGTCCACAGCTTCATTGTTAAAAATACAAAGCTGAACAGACAGAAAACTAATAATAACAATAATATTGATTCGAACAACTATGACTTCATGTTTGCTGTAACATCCAAAGCAAAATCAAGATTTTAGAAAAAACAACGAATAATGTTCAATAAATGTAACATATAGTTATTTGTGAGTAGAGTTTTGATTTATGAAGTAGGCTTACAGTTTTGTCCACTTCATTCACTATTTGAACCCTGTCTGTCTGGTTTTCCCTGTCTGCAGATGATGACCTAGCCAGCATCATTCCTTCAACACCCATTGCTGGCTTTCTGTGCCTAAATACAACACAGACAGATTATATTCTGATTCTAGACTATTTGATTATTTTACCACAGACCAGAATATCTGAATACATTCCAGAAAGACTAGAATTAAGAACTAGCATTCATAGTGATGATAATGACATGTTTTTTCAATTTTAAATGAGAACAATAATCTTGTGAGAAAATATGGAACATGCAAACTGACTATATAAACATTGATTCATAACCTGAACACAACATCTGTCCTTACACTTTAATACAGGAATTTAAAACCTCAGCTTATGCAGTAAAATGTCTGTTGTAATCATAAGTTGTGCTTTGTGCTTTCACTCTTGATTTTACATGCTTTGTGCTTTCACTCTTGGTTTTACTTAACTTGAAAGTGTGGTATGGTAAAATAAAATTAAGCCTATTAATTTAACCCATGTTTAATCAGAACTTCAAACCAAAATAGTCATAGTTAGATTGTAGTGGGTTTTTTAGCGTTCGACTTTTGTCGGTTCTGCATGGTCTTTAGTTTTTTTATCCCCTCCACAACGGCTAATGACCTCCGACTTCGAAGGATTTCTATACCAGATCTTATCCATTACATTATTTTCTTATCTTAATTCTTGAGAAA
>ENA-OREC01000265-OREC01000265.1-marine-metagenome-genome-assembly--contig:-NODE-265-length-17973-cov-13.848905_pt1 | contig 17973 bp, 10 predicted proteins | sample MGYA00248626_ERZ508543 | MGnify/ENA primary metagenome ERZ508543 (study PRJEB26211, sample SAMN05518279) | marine metagenome | isolation source: Puget Sound, Washington, USA | host: Bankia setacea...
CGGAAATTTTACGATGTTCAAATATTAACGGTGCTATGCATAAATTATTGGTCGGTGAATGTCTGACGGGAGCGAAAGCGTCCCTTAACAAAAATGCTTTGGTCTGTATCTATTAAAACAAGTAAGTTTGCATCTGTTAAAACATGTAATGGATCTTTTTAAAGTTGTTTAAAGCTTCTGAAGCAATATCGTACGATTGTACAAATGTGTTCAGATGCGCATAGTATTACTTTAAATTAATAAAACATTATTTTAAGTATTTTGAATTTTTAAACTTACACCCAAGTAAAAGTTACAAACACAACAGAAATGACTGTCTTTATTTATTATCATGATCAAATTGAATACTAGATACTCTTACAAATAATGGTTATAAATAGACAAAAAGCAGACAAGCAATTATCCAAACCGCCGATATTTCTGACGTCCTGTTTATGGTTATGTAATGGTGAAGTTTTTACTAAGGAAAGTAACTGTGTCATTCATGTGTACATTAGAATAGCGCATTGTAAAAATAACAGCCTGTGCATGCATTAACGGCATAGTTAAACATCATTATCACGTTTTCCACGTGCCTCTTAGGTTCTTTCTGCAAAGAAACATATAAAGTGTTAAACATGCGACAAACACGAGTTTCTCGATCATCTTTTAATTACACATGATCCCCAATTATGTAAGCTTTGCATATCGAGTGACCTATTGACACTGCCTCGGGGAACATTAACTGGAGTCAAACTTGGCCAGGAAATATACAGGGAGCATGATTTTCAGTTTGTATTGTGTATACAATGGTATGTTCAAGGTTATCGATCGTCTGCTGACATTTTCACACATTATGCTGAACAAATATTTATTGATTGACGTTTTTACCGAAATTCCAACGGTTCAAAGTTGACGCTTACTGCAAATTTATGGTGCGTCAATTTCGGGACATTTAAGATTTCCATTTGTCAAAACCGGGAGCTAGGTCAATTGAATCCTTGCGTATGTACACCAAGATCTTTTGTAGAATTTGTAAATTTTATTTATGAAAATTTTTCTTAGTTTCTACAGAAGTGAAAACTAGATTTGGCTTGTTACTTTAATACACAGAAAAGTGCAGATGAGTTTGTATTGTCGTCGTACAAATGATCATTATTTGAAATTTTGGCTACTGCTTACAAAAGTGCATTTCTAACAATTGCTAAATACCTTTCAGTCTTTTCTAAATTCTACAGAATGATAAATGTAGTCAACTGAAGTGGTGAAAACAATTTATACAGTATTATGTCATACAACATCATACGTCAGCTGGTCTTTTATGATGCAGCATTTTTAGTGACTTGTTAAACATGGTGGAAGGTAATTGTTGGCATATTGCTTGCATGAAGTTGAAATTATAATGTTAAATCATTGGATAGATTTGTTTATTTGTTTATGGACTAACATACTGAAGTTTCAAACTTAACTGCTATTCTGTAAAGTATTTATTCATCTATGAGCAATCTATGTTAAAGAAGCGAGTCCTGAGGCTATGACTGGAAAAGTGAGTCAGTCCAGTAAAAATATCAGACATTTAACAATAATAGGCCAAATATAAAACAGTAAAAGTTGTCAGTGTTTCGGCATCTTCGTATAAGTACTATTATTTTGTGTTTGTGTTTTCAGACAACAGTTAGAGAGGACTCCGCGCCGTCAGGTGGTGGAGGCGGCTAAAGTGACGGCAGCTGGTATAGTGGCCAGTGCTGAGGCATTAGGGGCAACAGCGAGCGGAAATAACAACAACTCTAGTTCAAACTCTTTATACCTTCTCTCTAGGTAAAACAGTTTACTTTATTCATATGTATGTGTGTTGTTTCGTTCATATACTGTGAACATACTTTCCACTGCTAAATTCCTATCTAGATTAGACTTGGTAACTCATACATTGTCTGACTTTTGATATTGTCTAGCAAAAGAATGCATTGGGAAACACTGTTTAAATCTTACAAGATTACCTGTTCACAGTAACTAGTGTGATCTGTATCCCTGGAGAGTCTTCAATCCTAATCATGTTACAAACTTTGCTGTTTTGTCTGCATAATCCAGAGAATTCTGTTGGTTCCTAAGAAATAAAAAGAAATAGTCATGAAAACAGTGTACACATTATTGTATTGGTTTCACATTGCTCCATGTAAACGTTACTAGATTCATACTTCTTGTTGTATTTACAGGTGCACGGAGGCTGTGATAGATGAGGATGAGGAATCTGAGGCAGAGGTAGAACGTTCCAATCGCAGTTTATTTGTACAGGAATTGCTTCTTTCTACACTCACTGAACATTTGACTGTGTCTGATAACTCCTTTGAAACCCTTGATAAAGTGGAAGAGTCAGATACATTGAAACATCAAGGATCAGAGGTGAAGGCAAATGAGCATGATAAAAGTGATAATGGTCTGCCAGACGGCGCAGAGAAAGATAAATTTCTCGTCGCCAGTTCGAAAAATAATAGTTCCGAGCATACAAGCTCTGGTATGGGAGCAAGTGGAAATAGTAAGACTATAGGACACAAAACTCTAGACAAAGTCGGAACAAAACAGAAAAGTTTAAGTCTAGTTGCCTCGTTGAATGGCCGCGGTGGTGCATCTGGAACAGTGGTAAGCCGAGGTGTGCGACAGAGCTCTATCCCATACCAAAGTCAAGGGGAACGACACAGCCATGCTCTACATAATGTAAGGATGCAAAATCCCGTAGATTTGTCAAATAATTTATCTTTAAATATGGGAAGGGGTAGAGGTGCTTCATATGATACAGAAAACCCACAGCCATTGCCTGGGCGGCCGGGGTCTGGGGGACGGGACAGGGATCTACATCCATCTACAGCAAAACGAAACATGGTCAAGCATTACCCTGCAACTAAAGCTTCTGATAGGGAACCACCCCCTCACTGAAACACTGGTCTACGGACACACTGACTGTTTATATATAGAGATAAAAAATATCCTACATTGTTTGTTTCCCTTACACTGATAGACTTGATTGTTTATTTATTAATGTCTGACAAGATACGTGCGTCGACAGTTTTCCAGATGTTTATAATCATCACAACAGACAAGCAAAATCACAGAAACAACGGGACATTATAATCATAGATCCACCACGTTTCTGGCCATGCTCTTTCACTGCTTGCTCATTCAGACGTGTGATCCTAGTGGCATCATGTGCTAGTAATGAACAACTGAATAATAGCAAACTCTGGTGTCTGATGTGAACTGTATTTGTACGGAGAGTGAAAGAGTCTTGTAAACCTGTTGGTAAATTGAGGTAGTAAATATTGCCACACGCTGGACAAATCCAAATATCTTGTTAGCCATGATGGACTTACTTCATCCAGGACAGTTATATAGTCTGTATGGATATTTTTCACCATTAACACTACCAGTTTGTGTCACTTGGATTTGTATAGTAAATAAGTGATAGTTTTAAGCTATTGTGATCATTCAACATGTGTTTTAAAGTCAGATGATCCAGAGACCTGTTTAAATCTTGTTTCAACTATTTTAAAGGTGGATATATTCAATTGTTGGATGGGATTTTGTCATGCTCACTATATTAAGGTATTTTTGATGGAAGATTCTTTTTGTTTACATTTATAAAGATTGATCATTGAATTTTCAGTTTGCCTTTTTTAGAGGACTATTTTCTTGTACTGCACCAGATTAAAATTTCTTTTCCTTCTTTTTTTTTCCAAATTCAAAGTATTAACAGTATTTTGTAATCAGAGAGCACAGTGGTCAAATGTAATTTAACAATGAGATATTATACAGAAATCACATTGTGAATTTAACTTTTGGCTTCTTGCTTGATTCACCACTAGTTATTCACTTGTTGTCTGGTATTTTTGGACAAACTATTTTGATAGAAAAATTTGGTCTGATGTGAGAAACGCTAATCCTAAGGTTGCGACTGGTAAAAATTAGTTTGTCTAGTAAAAACTTGATTTTTTTTTTAATAAAGATACAATGTCTCTACTTTGATCAAAGTTTCAGTTTTTCGCAGATATTTGCCTCATACAACAGGGGGCTCCAAAGGAATCTGTTTGATAACTTGAATGAAAAAAAAATCTGTTAACTTGTGTATACTATACAGACTGTTTGTATTGCTGTACAAAAAAGTGCATAATTACCTGTGATAACAATGTACCTGTAGCGTTTAATTAGTGTCACTTTAAAAGTTTATTTTTTACTTTTGTAGGGTTATACGTCTAGAGCTCATTGCAAAGTAGTTCTAACCACAGTTTATATATACAGCTTTTTTATAGACTGCTGGTAGGACTTTTTTGTAATGGACTTAAGAAATAGCCATTCAGTTTTTGACACTGCGAATGTTAAACTCACTTTTTCTTTCGTACATTTGAAATTGTTTTCAGCGCAGAGAACGTATTCTGTAATCTTAAAGAAATTTATTCAAAGAGCATAGGAACTGTTTCATTATGTTTGGAGTTTGACTTCTGAATGACTGAACGAGCAAGCCATTTTTTTTTGATACCGAAGTATAATCACCCAGATATGGTATTGGATATTAAATCACTCATTTATATGTTAAAACTGTACTTGGATAGGCTGTAAAAGACTTATTATTAGACCTAATTGATTATTGTATTATTTGAAATTAGGCAGGGCATGAACATGTCAACATCTCTTCTTGTTCTTGCTCATCATGGTATGGTAAAAACAAGAAAAAGCAGGACAGATTTTTTAATTTTTCACTTGTCCTGCATCAAAAACAACTTGTCAGGGCGCTAGGTTAACTGGATTCTTCGTACCCTCTTCTATTTGAATTGAATCCACATGTTCTGTGGGTATTTTTTATTTATTTGATTTTTTAAACGGTGCTGAATTTGACATTGAGAACACATTGGTTAGACTGACGCTCAAGTTTTGTATGCTTCAACACTGTTTTGCCCAAATTCCCTTCTGTTAATATTAGACGTGAATGATAAATAAACAGTCAAGTTTTCAATTATGTTACATTTCCCACTTTTGACTAGATTCTTGTGTCCTCCTTTTGGCATTTAAGAGATGTTAAACTAATCATGCCATTTAATGTATAATGTAAAGGTTCTGTCCCTGTTTTGTATATTGTAATTCCAAATTTTCCACATTTTTCTTCACAAAAAGTTGATAACGACATTGTTATGTACATCTCATTTTCTTCATTTCAACTTTTTTCATTTTGGAAACTTTCTACAAATGGCGGTAAATAGTAATGTTGATTCTTTATTGAACTAAGAGCTCAATTTTCAAGTTGCCAGTTTTGTGATAAGAAGTCAAAATGTTTTCAGCAGTGGATGTGTTATGAAAAAGTATGAACATTCAATTTAGGGAGAATTTTCGTTAAAAGATTTATCTATAGTTTCTGTTCAAAAAATGATAATCATTTATAATACCAAAGCTTTATATGGTAACTTGTATAATTTATACAAGGCTAAAAGGGTATGCCAATAATGTCAAAAACGCTAGTTTTAATTTTCTTAAATGTTGAAATTTATATTTTCTCTGCATGTATATTGCCAGTGTAAATAATTTATCAATAAAAAAGTGTCATTCCATCAATTTTTAATATAAAAGTTCAGTTGGTTTTAATTTAATATTTTTCGGTATTCTACACTATTTTTGTGAGTTTTGCTCTTTTTTAAAACACATTTGTCATGGCTGTTGCTAGGTATTGAGACTTTATGAAGGAGTATAACTCAGAGGTAAAAGCGAAAGGGTTCTAAGTGCTACTGAAACAAGAAACAGATAGAACACTTTGGCATTTAACCCTCAGACTTATTTTGCTTGTTCAGTTGTCAAAACTTGAGAAAAAAATTTGTTTCCCCAATCCAACTTTTTAAGAAAGCTCTGCGCACCTGTGTCCATTTGTAAACTAGCTTGTTAGTGGTTGATTCTGTATTCCTAAACAAGATGTTGTGATTTTTTTGGATCATGTTCCAAGAGGTGAAACATAGACCTGCATATTTGAGTTTGAATGATTGTTTGGTTCCATGCATTATCAAGTGACAAGTTCTTCATAGTATTTCTAATTGTTGATACACGTTTGTTTATTGGTTACTTCAGGCAACATGATATAGAGTTGATTGCATTTGTTAATATCAGACATTTTTTCTATTATAACTGATTCATGTTCCATTTTCATTTTTTGTTCATATTATGGAAAATTAAGAATGAGATAACTTCATAGGCATAACAATGGCACAGTTAAACACGAAATGTATTGGAACAGTGAAAATATATGATACCTGAGTCAAGTTTTCAGGTAATTGACCGATAATTCTTAAGAATGTTACAAAATATAATACTGTTCTGCTTAAGATAGACAAAATGCTTTATTAATAGCTAGTGAATACTGTATTGATGGGAAACAGTCACTTGTATTCAGTGTATTGATGTTGTCTAATGTCAAAATATTGTCCAGAAAAAGTTTGAGTAGACTGGCGACACAGTATTTATAACACATAGTTTTTTGTATTGAAACCCGTTGTAAAAAAGATGAGTGCGATATTGAGGCGGCGAAATATAAAGTACAAGAATATGTTTGTATCATTGAACATCTGTTATAGATTTAAGTATTGGATGTTTCTGGAACAATGTTTGATAGTGGATGTGGCAACAAAAGTATTTTTTTTCCATTTTGACAGTCTTTGATGTAATGTTATCACTATAAATTCTGTAAAATAATGATGAATTTGACGATCGCTTTCGATAACTTTTGAGCATTCTTGCCGATGAGACGTTAATGGCAGTTTAAACTTTTTTCATAATTGCTGCTACATGTAAGTAGATAAAGGTTGAACTTTGACAAATGTAGATAAGCAAACACAGTCCTTACAGTACTCACCAGAGAAGACAGCTGTTCTCGGAGACTTTAATATTCACATACCTAAACTCATTTTTGTTTGGGGAAGGGTAATCAATTACACTCACTCAAGACTTTTGATATCATAGCAAAAAATGATATACATAGCCTAAAATGATTAGCTAATCTATGTATAATGTCTTACTAGCATTTTTTAATTTTATATTCACTTAAAAGACATATTTGGTGGTGTGTAGGTTTTACATTTAATAAATAAGGTTTTGAAAATTACTCTTAAGGTTATTAAATGATGCAGTCTGTACATAAACATTGTTCCAGATTCTTGCTATACTTGTTACATCACATACACTACTATTGTAGAGACGTAGGTTGAAGTGTCAGTATGAGTGGAGCCTAACTTTACTGTTATTTGTTTATTTTTGTTCCTGTGCAAACAGACGCTATATTGAGAAAGTAGTAAAATGCGTGTGTTATCTTTGCAATGTTTAATGCTATAAAATAAACCATAATGATCATATGTCGTAGTCTCTTCTGTCTATCTTTATGCCAAGTATATGCAATATATTTGTTCCTTTTGTGGAAGATGATCGACCAGTGCATTAGACTTGTAATTGGATCATATTTTGATGTTAAGTGTATGCAATACTTAAAGCCCTGCTGTTCATGGCAAGGAGCTAGTGGAGGTCACAGGAGGTCCGCTTGTTAGTACCACAAGACTTGTAATTGATGGATTCTGTTGACCAAAAGTGACTTCAAACTTCCAGAGCCCAACTGGCACTCTTTCCCCCTTTGCTCAGTATCAGTATGAGTTAATTCCATTTTGGTTTATGTTGTCCCGCTATTAACACCACCAATCTTTGATCCTAAAACAGCTTTGATGTAATTGGCTTGCCCTGTTAAGACTGATTTGCTATAAAGAGCCCTTTTTGTAGATTCAAGGGTGGTCTTTCTAGCGGAACTTCACTGTAGCATATATTTAAATTCAAAAAAACCATTTTAAGACAAACAACTTTGACAGACAATGTTTAATGAATTGTGATTGAGATAAAATGACAAAACGATTTCTTGCACATTGCTGTGCTGTTGATTAAAAGGCATTGCTATATAAAAGTTAGTACTTTCAATGTATTGACACAATTGGTATCACTGCTAGTGAAATAAATGCTGAATGAGATGTCATTACAAAAAGGCTATTTGCACATTCAAATATACATTTTTCTTAAAACTTTTTGCCAATTTTGGTAGCCTATCAATGAACAAATATCCATTTAAAATGACTTAAAGAAATGTACTTTTAAGATAAACATGTATTATAACTAGTAGTGAAAGCTTGAAAGCAAAAGTGGTCTCTAGTCTTATTGAATAAAGAAGCAGAGTGAACCATTTGACATTCACCCCTTAAGTAATTGAACCACTAAAGAAGTTATTTACAACAATCAAACACACAAAAAGTACACACATATTCATAATTGTTAGAAATATGAGTACATATACGTTAAAACTATCGCCAATACTGACCAAGTACACATGTAATGATATGGACTTCAACAGTGACAAACTTACAACACGATCCACAATAATTTGATAGCTGTGTTCATCTCAACATACAAACATCTTCATAGATTTGTTACCACAAACCCCAGACAGTGTTTTATATACCTGTAACTTCTTAGTTACCATACGCTTCAATGAGCAGAACTAGTAAAGACTTTTGAGAATTGTTTCGTGCCCTGCAATAAACTTGGTACAAAAAGTGTTCCTCAGGTACAAACTCATACTGTGTATAAAAGCTTGTATCTTATTTACATAGCTCCATGTCATATAAATGAATAAGTCTGCATGGCTTCTTATGCAATTGAAACACTGGCTGTAAAAAATATGTTCCAACACAACAGTGAATCCAGGTTCATCTCCAATGAACCCACTACACCTGAAATACATCACAAGTATGCAATCTCCCAAAACAATTATCACAATTATATTTATATCTTCTAGGCAATGAAATCTAATGGCCGATTGAATCCTCCTTTTCTGTTCATGTATTGCCTGGAAATATATAAAAGGGTATATAATGTTTAATCTGTCAACCACATTGCTGAAGAACCAGTTCAGCATTTGAACATATTTCATTATTCTACAACACAAACTATTTCAGTGTTCAAAGCAAGACACAAATGCTTTTTCGGATGTTTTTCTTTGTACACTATTCTATTAACAAGTTTCTTTTATGAGATGATTTTTATCTACACGTTTTCTTCATCCCCTGTGAGTGTTTGCTGCAAAGAGTTTGTTCAAGGTAACGTTGCGAGTGAACAGACAGACTAGAGATGACCTATTTATTACCAATATCAAAGGTTTTTTAGAGGGGCCAACAACAAGTCCAAGTGTACATGATACAATTAGTTTTGACATTGACTGAAAAATACATGTCCACCACACAGACATTACAATAGGTTTCCAATCTCTCTAAAGATCAATTATACAACTTAAAATAAAAGTAATTTTGTTTTAATCATCGGATCTATAACATAAGATATCTAAAAACTTAAAACAGCAAAGCGGTTGTAAATTTGTCCCAGTAGCTGATCATGACAGCCCTTGCTTGACACCCTGTTTGCCTTGTTATGATGCTGGATTCATAAGCTATAGTTGAAACACCACCATCCAGAATATCTAAAGTTTGTATAGAACACTTACTCTGAAATCCCTATGCATGCACTTAATCTGTTTTTACTAGTTACCATTTCTATCTCTTTAATAGAACAATAAAACAATTTTGTTGGAGTACCATACACATAAATTTTGAATGTTTCGAAGGATGAATGCGAAAGTGTTCTATCTGCTTCTTTATTCAATAGCACTTCGAACCCTATCACTTTCACCCATCAGTTTGTACTTAATGCTACTATACCTGTATCTTCTCTTCTTCGAGATGTTGGCAGAATACAAGTCATTTCCTACCACCTGCTTATTCTGCAATATAAATTAAGTCATTCATCCAAAAGATATCAAGGAAAATTTGAATTTATAGTTAAGGAGGCAGTTTTATGTATTGGTATAACTTTTGTCTCAACACCTTGACTTTCAATTTATTATCAATGTATATAAAAGCTAAAACATGCATGCCAAAAACGTTGTTTTTTATGATGGAAAATGTATCTTTAGTTGTAGGGTAATAGGTTTTGTATAACATGCCCCAGCAGTTTCCATGGCTTATAGCGAGACCCATGTTTATAACAAAGAGATGATCTTAACAACAACCTGACTTACTAGATGTAGTGCATGGTCTTATGATTAGCTTTATCATTTACAGTATAACAAAAGTAATCTCATTATTGTACAACAGTAACTATATAATGGTCAAGCATGTTTTGTTTAGAGTTTTGTTTAGATATCATTAAGAACAGATTAAGATACATGTAATGGCAACATTTTTTTCCAGGATTCATGTTTACTTTAAATGTCTCTTTAAAAGAACTGCTATGAGGATTATAACATAAGGGACTCTTGGTTAAGGACACAAATGTAAAACTGCACCCTACCGTTGTGGTGTAAAATGTAAACCAATACCCTACCTTAGTTGTATCAAATCCAGAGAAACCCATCACTTTCATCAAGTCTTGAGAATCATTTGGCATTTCCTGCAGCTCTTCATCTAAACAATATAATAAAACTTAACTAATAATAAAACTTAACTACAACTGTTCTCTTCATCTATACAACATAACAGCACTTAAATACAGCTTATTACCTATACGTTATAATAATACTTGTTCATACAGCTGTACTATATATAATATTGTTTAACCACCACAACAATGCCTAATGTGCAATCTTAAGGTAGTGATTAATATTGTTTTGCTCCAGTAAGCTACTTCATCTATTAAATACAATGTACCAGTATTTAACAGTAATATTTTGACATCTCCCTCACATTAGGGATGTACATGTAGACCATTAAGGAAGACGTCTTCTCTAAAGAATTCACCTAATGATTTGAGGAAACAGAGGATAATAAACTACTTTCGCAAAATATGGGGAAATAAACTGCTAATTTTCAATACAACAAATAACAATCACATCAGAAACTCATGTTTAGTCCATAAGATTGTATTGTATGCTTCCCAGCGCATCAAGTGAACATCGATAAGTTATTGTATAGGTACTTCATGATAGGTTCACATCATTGAAATAGAACGCTACGACAAATTGTTTCAGAAAGTCAGTGTGAGTAGTCTACTTGAGAAAGTGACTTACCTGTGACTGTTGGTTTGACTACCGGAGTAAAGGTGAGTTCAACTTCCTCCTCTTCATCATCCTCCCGTCTACGTTCACGCTGTTTTTCATGGCGTCTAGAACTAAAGTACAAGTATCAGTTAGTCTACCATGCTTTTCATGAATTTATTTTACATGAACCAACAGTTTTGCTCCTAAATTTTTCTCCCAGGTTTGTAAAAAAATCAAAAATGCTAACTAACATATTCCTGGACGATTTGATAGATGACTTATTGACATACCAACAGATATAAGAGATTCATTTTCTCAATTTAATATGATTATTAAATATCCATATACAAGTAGAAAAAGAGCGCTGTCATTTGTCTCTGATTTTTACATGACTTGTATAATAAAATACAACATTTGTATAATTATAAACACAATTTGTTGGATGAACAAATATCACCTTAACAATATTTACCTGTCATCATGTCTGTCATCATGCCTCCTTTCTCTAGACCTACGACGACTTTGACCCTTATCCCTTGACCTACTTCGTCTGTGACCTTTTGAAAAAGAAACAGAACATTATTCCTCTGAGCCAGGGGAAAATGGATTTTAGAGAAAAATAGACCAACGATTACTGATATAGAATGCACATGGCACCCTTGGTAACGTTTTAATAAAGCAATCAATCATTTTTAATCTAATTAACTCTTTATACAGCTAATGACATCTGAAAAATGTAAAAAACATCTGTATACATGTACAACAAGAAAATCACTGGAAGCGATGAATGCTCCCCAAATGGCTATTGTCTATAAAAGTCTTACAGTACACCAAGAACAAAAGAATCTTTTGTGAAAAAATACAGGTAAAAATACTCAAGTAAAATGTTGGATGGGATTATGAAAGCTATTGAATAATTTCTGAAAATATTCACTTTGATAAGAAATTTACTGTAAAAACTGCTTCAACTGGGAGCTACCAACTTTTGTTACTAATACATGTAGTGAAAATCCAGACTGGACTTTTCCCAAACATTAGCTAACAATTTTAAAGAAAATATGAATAAAGTGGTTTTCTTGTCTTTTGATAAATAGTGTTGACCAGGATAACTTACGCCTATGTCTGTCACGAGATCTTGACCTTTCTCTAGATGATCGCTTCTTAACTGGAAATATATCAATTAAAGATTGAGAGATACTCACAGTGAGCAATAGTCTCTTTTGTGTTCTTACTAGTTTAATGCATAATGCATGTATACAGATAATATGGTATGCATGCCAAACTATTATAGCTCACTGTTCAACTTTTTTCAACATCTAGACTGTATGCGATAGGATCTTACTGGAGCATCATATTAACATGGTTATAAGAATCTTTAAAGCCAATATTAGTTGGATGTCAAAAAAAGTTTTTAATGCATAGTGGTGTTATTTTGTATTTAGATGTAATGAACAAAACACAAACACGTCTTTTATTGGTGTATATATAATAATATACCTGCTTCTTCATAAGGAGGTTTCAATTTTAACTAGCTACAATTCCCTAAAGTTACTATAACATTAACAAAATATTTATTAATCTACCGACATTTCTTTCTATAATTGTTCTAAATAAACATGTAACTATGGCAGTCATCCATGAATATACATGCGGCTGCTTGTGTTGCTTAACCTTAACAACTGATATTATAGATTGCTCTTTCACTGTCACCTTTTTACCGTATTTTCAACAGTACTATGCCTAGAAAGCTCACTACTAACAATTCACTAAAGTTCACAAAGCGGCAATTTTTCATGAGCGTGGACAGCCACTCTATGTCGCGGCGTTGAGTGGACAGTCCACTCAATGCTGCGACCAGCTAAATTGTCCCCTCATTTTGTCGATTCGCAAGCCAAGGGGTACTGTCGCGGTGGTCCGCAGGGGTAAACACGCGGCGGTCTGCCGCTCGTTCGGGCAAGTTATTGTACATCTGGTTTGGCAACCAAAACCCTTTGTAGTTGTAGTGAATTTTTAAAGGCTTGGGGGTTTCGTCATAGAATTTCATCAGTTGCAAACCCATTCATGATGCTATTCCTGTATTGATGGGTACATACACACCTCATGGACAGAGTTTATGTCTCATTGGAGAGATGGCACTTGCCAAGCAGCATTCAAGGGAACATGAACGGTGGAATGAACACACTCATCGCTTGCCTCCCCTACAGGTTGGAGATCATGACTGTGTACATACAAAACTTAGTTGGAAACCACCCAAGGAGATGGGAGGGTACTGAAACCGTTGTTGAAGTACGGCAATACCACCAGTATGTTATCTGTGTAGATGGCACAGGCACTGTCCGAAACCGCTAGCTCCTTCGAAAGTTCACTCCTTTTCAACGCACCACAACACGGAGTATTTTGATGGTACCCACTATGAATCAACACAAGGAAGTAAAATTGAAACCTCCAACTCCTTCTAAGATGTCAGTGCCACAGGTACCCCTGATTCCTGTCCAGCCAACATCACAGGTACCCCGGATTCATGTACCGTCATCCCCACCAAGAAGCCAAAGCCTACCAGCAGCGTTGAATGAATCACCTACCACAACCCGTACTCCAAAAGAGGCTACTAAGACATTTCAACAGCCTGCACAACTAGACTGAGATGATTTATACCACCACAGCCCTGAATCAGATGCCCCAGCTTTGACCAGGATACCATGTGCTCTTACCTGTCTTCAGCCTCACAATAAAGATTGGGAAAAAGAGGTATTGACACCGCGCAGACCAAGTCGCCTCAACAGAAACAATTCAGACAATGATTAGTGACATAAGACATATTTCGTGATTTCACAGACTAATAGAACATTCTTTAAGATGGACTTATCTGTTTCTTATAGTTTATCATTTTGTTATTTGTTTCTCATAGTTAATCTTAATTTGTTTTAAGTTTTCTTCACATTTTTGCTAAAAAACGGATAACCAATCATAACGTTGTACATTTATGTATTTTAGGTATCAGTCATCCTTCTCCATTAAACTTATGAACCAAGGAAGATGTTAATTCTCATTTATTGAACACAATTTATAAACTGCAATACATTACGTACACAGTTACTTCCCCCTATTAATAATTTTGCCATTACATAATAAACAAGATAGTGGACATATTGGCGCCGTTTGTGAGCAATTTCTCTCGATTTTAATACATTTAAACTTGAAAAATCAGTTAAATCAATAACTTTCAGAAACATGCATTAGTTATTTCGAAAGAACAGACATAAATACATCATCAACATGCACAACAAAACAATGTTGACATACTTTAAAACATCTTTAGAAGCCTCTTAAACCAAAGACATGTCCCTTTTCATCCATCCTTGTATGCAAATGGATGCGCGTGATATGCAAATGAGATGTTCAGGAAACTGGACAGATTTTTAAACGAAATTTTGAGTTTGATAACAGTCATAACTGGGCAGCCGTTTTTAATGTGCTTTAAAGAAATTATTGTTAGGCTAAAATTATAGTACACTGCGACTCCATTATAACGAGTATACACAATGCAAGCTGTGAACATTGTACACCCTGTGTATTTCCTAGCCAAGTTTGACACCAGTTAATCTCCCCCGAGGCGGTGTCAACGGGTCACTCAATATACAATGCTTACGTAATCGGGTATCATGTGTAATTGAAAGACGATTGAACAACTTTTGTTTATAGAATAAAACTGCCGCGGCACGTGGAAAATGTGATAATGATGATTAACAATGCAGGTGATGTCTTTCAACTTTGCATTAGCACAAAAAGAAAACACAAGCTTTACAGTAGATATGCGCGTTATATTTCATATTAATGATACTTTAAACGAATCATAGAAGTTTTTAATGCAAGTTTATGAAAAATCTTACACCACGTGTACCTAACTACACTCAGATCTACTTTCCTTACAGTACAGTAACGTCTGCTTGTCAAGGCAGTGGACTAGCTTGTACTCGGACCGTTTCTATTTTTAGAATGCTAATGTACATGCAGACACGTTTTCGTCACCAAAACAAACCATTTTGCATAGGTATCAGAATGAAATAAATACAGTAAATCAATTGCAACTAAATTAGTCTACCAACGTAAACCTATTGAAACCGTGATTCATGAAAAGTTTGTGTGTTATAACCATAAAACTAAAAACACTGACTGATGTCCCCTAGCAAATGACGGTGGGTGGGGCATTGTTTACGTATGTGAAAACCTGTGAAAGAGACCGCGTTATAGATTTTGAACAACGGTGGCGTGTATATATGGCGGTCCGTTATAACGCGTTTTTTTCCTGTGGACCCCAACGACTGTTATAGAGTCGCAGTGTATATAGTGACGACATATACATTAAAACAATATATTTGGTAAGTAGAAGTGCTACGTGATTAAACTTTTTGCTAAAAATAGATTCTAATATTTGACCTGTTTAATATAGTACACAAAATGGCTACAGTCATGCTGCATAGTGTAAACAATCTAATTTAATGCTGCCGTTCACTGAATTAGAAGGTGAAAGGGATCATGCATGATAAAGTTTATGTTAAAAATAGTTTATTTGAGTTTGGCAGTGCTTAATTTGTACAGATGTTGCATTAATTTGGTTTCACAATTCAACTTGCTACGTATTTTTAACGTAAAAGTGAAGAACCTTGCATTTGACACATCAAAAGTTATCACAAATGCTATGAAGAACTAGGTTTAATCAGAATCAGGAACTGAATAAATAGTATATCTGTAAGGAACGTACACCCATTAACCAGGTGTATACACACATAAAAACCTGCCGAAGTGTTAATGTAATAAAATAAAGTGTTATAAAATAAAATATCCGAAATAGTTAGGTCCGGAATAGTAACACCTTCGGTACTCTGCATGTTTCTGTTGTTTGTCACTGTAGCAGTAATATACCGATCCTGTATAATTAAACTATTAATTTATACCTCTTCTCGGAGATCTACTCCTACTTCTGCTTTTGCTGTTAGGCATATTTTGCGATCTAGATCGGCAAACACTGAATATTTCTATTACGGTCCGGCCTTTGTGTTTTTTTCGTCGTGTTATTAGCAAACAACTTCCTTTTCCGGTATAGCCCAAGACTAAGAGGTACATACAATAACATGTCTCCTTAAATCTTCTGTCATCCTACTGTATAGCCTTTTAATTGCGCTCCGATTGCAATAGCCGTTATAGAAAATCATTTCTTGTTTTACTTATACAGATCACAGTGTGATATATATCCTACGTAAGGTAATCAACATCTAAGTTGTGTGGTATAGCTGCCAAGTAAGACATTAAAGACGTTGTTTTCTTTGGACCACCTTGCTCGTTTGCATTATGATTTAGTATGTAACAGTCGTTTTATATACTGTTGTCACATACAGTTTAAATTGAATGTCAATATGGTCGATGTCCATCTCAAGTTCTTTACTGGAAAGGAATTGTTGATTTTTTAAGAACAGACATTTTGCCAGAAAACGAAATTGGAACCCTGACAGTCCCCACAAGACGTCTTCAGACGATTTGTCTGACAGTTAGATTAGTATAAACAGATCATATGAACTTACATTCCTTATTGGTTGAAAATTCAATTCTGTCTGACACGACCTGTAATCCATACACATTTCTGAAAGAAATACAGGTGACCAACTAGTATTTTATCTGTATCACCATTATGATTCTTAAATGATGTTGGCTACACATGCAAATCAAAAACAATTTGGGTTACATCTAATTATTTGGACTAGTGATGACCAGCTGATTGTCAAATGAAGTGTACCTGGTCAAAGCATACCACTGATTCGGATAGTGTATCCCATGTTCAACTGTTAGCTCACCATTTAATAGGATTTAATCAACTGTGTGAGATAACTCCCCTTAGCTACTACATGCCACGCTATTAAATACATATATTTATGTCCACATTGACATTCATCCCTCTTCTTTTTGGCAGGGCAAAATGAAGTTCAACAAGATGACTTCGTCCTCCAGGAGGAAGAACAGGAAGCGTCACTTTAACGCTCCCTCTCATGTAAGACGAGTCTTGATGAGCTCTCCACTCTCCAAAGAATTGAAGCAGAAATACAATGTTAGATCCATCCCAATCCGAAAGGACGATGAAGTACAGGTACAACCTAAATTTAGACTTGTAAATTGAACCTCTTAATACTTAAGTTGACTGTCTTGCCTTGTCTCTTGAGTCTGTAAGCATCTTTTGTATTGGTTGATTATTTCAAGTTCCAACCAAAGATAGTCAATATTTTATTTATTTTATTTTTATATTTTATTTGGCTGGTTAACTGGTATGTAGTTAATCTTTAAATGATGTTAAAAGTCTTGAATAACCAGACGGCACTTTATATCATGTCATTACAGGTTGTACGCGGCCACTACAAGGGACAGCAGGTTGGAAAAGTTGTGTCCTGTTACAGAAAGAAGTTTGTTATTTATATCGAAAGAATTCAGAGAGAAAAAGCAAACGGTGCCTCTGTCAATGTTGGTATCCACCCATCTAAGGTAAGACATCGCCACACAAGCATAGTTGTCTAATTGGTTATAAGAGGGTTTCATTGCTTGAGTTTTCAAATAGGTTTTTCGTGTTGTGTTATATTTTGCATCTGAAAGATGTAGTCAAAATCTATTCAGTGTTTTGTTATGTTTAGTTAGCTGTTCATTCAGTGGTAGAACAGTGTTACAAAACAGTGACCAATAGTGCATGAGTGTGTATGTGTACTTTGAAACCTAGAATATGTACATATTTGGTAGGTTAATATGATATTCCAAATAAAGAGACCTGCTGTTTTATAACAAACAGTTGTATCTTATGCAGCGGAAAGAGAAAGTAGTTTGTAAACTGGATAGGTAACTGCATATAGTTAACCATCTTTACCGTGCAA
>ENA-OREC01000266-OREC01000266.1-marine-metagenome-genome-assembly--contig:-NODE-266-length-17973-cov-12.978487_pt1 | contig 17973 bp, 16 predicted proteins | sample MGYA00248626_ERZ508543 | MGnify/ENA primary metagenome ERZ508543 (study PRJEB26211, sample SAMN05518279) | marine metagenome | isolation source: Puget Sound, Washington, USA | host: Bankia setacea...
CAGACTCAACTGTTTGTAATAGATGACAGACTCAACTGTTTGTAATAGATGACAGACTCAACTGTTTGTAATAGATGTAGATGTGTGTTTTGTTATTCATGTTTTTACCTAACTGTTTTTACTAACAAAATGTTGTGAAGTAAATAACAAGTGTTCAAATACTGAAGGGTTAGATGCAGCTATACAAATGTAGGTAACTGTAGTATAAGAGCATGTTTATGGTTTCAGTCCACTTTGCTGACATGGAAGACAAAGCCTCAGGTAGCATAGCTCAACACTCAAAGCTTTTCTACAATAAAGCACCCTTACTTATATATTCAAATATCTTACCATTTTATTTTTGCATATTCTGTGTTTTTTCGTTTTCATCTGTCAGTAGAAATCAACACATACTATTTGCACCTTCATTCTATTAGTCATAGATTAACTAATGTCTTATATGCTTTCTGGAATTTTATTTGTCTCAGAAAAGCATTTAGATTAGAAATAACTTTTATATCACCAAAGCAATCCTTAAATCAGAACAGGTTCAAATTGACATACTTTATACTTGCCTTTATAGTTTATACTAATTCTGCTTATTTAAATCACGCTTGAATCTGTTCCTGGAACCAACCAGTACTGAGCAAGGAGGGTAGTTTCTTGCTCTAGGAAACAATGCAAGCCTTTAAGGGTTCAAAATCAAGCGTGACCAGTATCTACTGATTACAATTCAGAAGGGCTAACAACTGCGCCACAATGCCCCCCTTGCCTTTATCTTGTCTGACATCTGGTTAAACTTTTCTACAGTAACAACATTACAACTTTTGTCCAATCCTTCTTATAAAATTCTTTCCACCAGTTAATGTTCTGTTCAGTGGGTCATTTCTAAAGATTCTTTGATAGCTTTTCAGTTTTTTCTACATGTATCTCTCTATATTAGTGTTAAAACTTTCCTTCTTTGTGCTTTTTCCTTCTATGTTTATCATCTGTCCAATCCAATCTGAATAATAACAATGAAACAGTAGTTACAATTAACACATTTATGGGTAACTTTGTATCTGTGTACATGTATTTGTTTTTGTTGCGATTTGGATGGGATATGGTCTACAAAAAACTGTTTTATTTTAGCACATTCACTGTATATAGAACAAAGCACATGTAGTATTAGATAGTTTATACATTTGTTAACTTAATAGTTGAATGATAATGAAATTTTATATAGAAAGGAAATATGTAGATTATGCATGATAAATAATTTGTACTGAACACTTTCCAGCATGGCTTGGCATCTTGTAAGTTTACTTAACATAGAAAAAGGAAATAGGTCTTTGTAAAGTTTTCTTTCTTTGTAGATGTTAAATAAATTGGTGATTAAAATGAAAAAAGGGAAGCCAGTCCTATGTCGTAGGTCACGTACAGACACAGTGGAAACATTGTTGTTGGGCAATAATTTATGTTTTCTGGGTCAGCTACAGAAAAATAACGAAAATTAATGCCCATGAAATGTTTTACAGTAGTTAACATTGAACTGATAGGCAAGGTGTTAAATTTGAACTTTCTATACTTCCAACAGTTCACTTTGAGGCAGACCCAGAGGGACATGCTATCGCTCACGTGAGAAGTGAGGAGAAAGGTGATGAGGAGGAAATCAAGGAGGAGAAGTCAGTAGAGGACAGCATGAACGAGATTGTTGATGCACAGAAACGACAACTGGACCATTGGTGCTTTGCTGAACATTACGAGAGAAAAGTCCTGCTTCAGGTAATGGTGTATGCTAGTGACATAGAAGAACTTACTTCAGATTATAATAAAAGTCATGTATCGAATGCTAATATGTTGCTTATAGATCTATATTCAAATCCTGTCACACTTTTTAACTGTGAATATCATGAGATTTTCTGTAACATATTTCTGCAGGTAATTAAATGAAAACCATTTGAAGTAATCATATGAAAGAAAGAAAAATACATAAGCAACCGTGAGTGAGAGGACAAAGTTGCTAGATATCGATAATGAATATAATAATAAATATTTGAGCTTTTACTTTTTTTACAATTACAAATCAATCTTGAAAGTACTGATGTTTGTGTTTGTGGGGTGTTTGTGTGGAAGGAAACCAAAGAACCTATATGAGACCCATCTGTCAACCCTGATAAGCACATGTATTTGTTTGTGGTACAGGTGTTGAAAGATGCTATGTACAAGCTACCTTATGTAGACACATACTACCACAAGCGTGATCACTCCCTCATGGTGGTGCTACATAATCCACACAACCCAGAGTACCAGAACCATGAAGACTGGCATACTGAACTACACTCAAACCTAGGATTCAGGTAACTGCAATAATGAATGATGCTGAAGTGATAAAGACATCTTGACCATTCAAACATAAACTTTATCTATCTACAAAGCTATATTCTGCACTTTTCTATATAAATCTGATAGATATGCTAATAATGTATGGGATAACAACACCTTTAGGAAAAAATCATAAAACCTCTAGCTTAATTTATAAATAATATTCTACCTCATTTGCCTTGCGACAGCATTTTTGATGGGATATCACAGCAAAATCACGACTATTAACAAGACAATTAGCCTCACATACAAAGTATGTACGTGAATATTTATTAAAGAGATGAGTTCTAAACATTTCCTCGTCAACTATGTGAGGAAGGCATATGCTCATTTAATATTTATCAACTTCTAGTACATCAATCTTTTGAAAATTAAAACATGTTACCTACAGCCATATGTTTATGCAGTCATTGAGTTGCATTATTTGTAAGTGTGTTGAATTATTTGTAAGTGTGTTGCATTATTTGTAAGTGTGTTGCATTATTTGTAAGTGTGTTGCATTATTTGCAGGAATTACCTTGACTTTGTGGAAGACTCTATCTCAGAATGGTTGAAGGAGGAAGAGGCCAAGTTCCAGGCCAATGTGTTGTCTAAGGAGCTTGAGAAGATGAGACAGGATGAGGAGACTGCCTCTAGACTCGCGGACAGAGCCACCAAGAAAAGGGGCAAGGGATCTTCTAGTAAGTGAAATATATAACATGTAATCATTCAACCTCAATCATATTTTAACCTCGTTTTATTTTTAAAGATTTGGAACTATTTAAATACACATCTACTATCACTTCTATTAAAATTACAAGACAGTTAACCCTAAAATAAGACTTGCCTGTACCTTGAGAATAGTGTATTGATATTTAAGAAGAAAATTATCTCTATCTTTTGTTACAGCATAAATAAAGTTGAAATGTCAGTAAATATCAAAATTAAATAGTGAAAGGATTTTGTTAGCTTTAAGTTCTAATAACTTTAACAGAAGTGTGGTCTTTTAAAATCTTGTTTAAATAGATTGTTGTATTACTTTTTCATGTTTCTAATCATACTTTTGTAGCACAGAAGGGTAATTTGACTCATGTTTAGTTATTTTATTTTGAATTATATGTTATGTTTATCATTTATGCAGGACTTTTCCATGGTTTTGTGTTGTTTTAAATATTCCATACCAGTAAATAAAATATTGACTTCAAATAAACAGTTCACATCATTTTTTACTTAATTAATTGGAAACAATATATGAGAAAGCTTTAAATTGCTTCTCTACAGGCGAAGACTAGTAAAATGTACATGAAAGTCTAAAAGTAACACAGATACCGTCAAATGTGATCTGATAAATAAAATAAGGAAAAAAGACCTACATGGTAGTAAATTTCCCCTAACAAAACCACCCTCTTGACCAACTATTAGTTGTCTTTATAGAAAGTAGGTCTTACTGGTGAATCCCATTACACTTTGAAATACGATCCAAAAGTAGGTGCTCATAATAGCCACCATGTGTTGAAATCAAGTGGTCTTGATATTGATTTGTACTGTACAAATCTTTCTTGCAGCTTCACGGTCCAAGTCCCCTAAGGGTTCCCGTGCCAGCAGTGGTGAAAGACCTTCCTCCGCCAGTAGTAACATCTTCATCCGTGATAACTCACTCAAGGCTTGGAAGATTGACCAGGATAGACAGAAGGCAGAGGATGAAGAGAAAGAAAGAGTGAAGAGTGCCAAACGAACAAAATCACCCAAGGGAAAGGTAGTGGTTTTGGATTTTTGTTTCCCATCTTTTACAAGTTCTACTTCTTATAAACAACATCTTCTGAAGCCACCTCCTTAAAGTTCAGATTCATACAGCTCAGTTTCCTTAAGTGATTGTTTTAATAATTTGTGTTATTTTCACTCACAAGTAGATTTAAACAAAGTTTCAAAGTTTCAACAATTATATGGTCACAATAATTATGTACATTCCTCTAAAATTGGGAAAACAGTGGAGTTCCTCTACATAGACCATCCTTATGACAGACAAAAACTGGTCTTCATTGCAAGTTGGTCTTAAAAGTGAAACCCAATTACTTAAAAAAATGGTCTTTATATTAATTGGGCTTATTTGCTGAATTTTACTCTACATGTATGTACTATTTGATTTTTACATCAGAAAGAGGAGAAGGAGGAGCCTAAGAAGCGTCCTGGTTCCCGAGGTAGTGCAAAGTCCAAGGCTTCAGCCAGGGAACAGGAGCCAGAGCTTGCAGGGACCACGGAACCACTTGTAGATGAGAGATACTGGCCGTTTACTGGATATGACATGGGTAACAACCTGATCCATGCATCTGGTATCACTTCCACACTGTTTCCTTCTGATGGCGGTCTCATCAGGACAGAAAGGACAGAGTTTATACAAGGTAAGATTAGTGTTCTTAGAAACATGTTACCATAAATTGCTTTGTAAACTGAACTTAGATATCACAATTACAATTTTGCTATGTGTATGAAATTAGTTATTGTCTTAGACTTGCCTGCATTGTTGTCTGCATTGTTGTCTGCATCGTGGTCTGCATTGTTGTCTTGTTGTCTGCATTGTTGTCTGCATTTCTGTTTTATTTATATTTGCTCAATTTAAGTCTGAGTAAAGTTTGTATAAAAATTGTACCAATTGTTCACTAGCACAGTCCGATTCTTATTATAACTTATATGTTGATTGTTTCTCTCCAGGTACTGTTAGCGTGAAGACGTCTGTGTTAAAGGATAATCATACATTCACTGTACACATCTTGGACCCCAAGGACAACACAGCAGACGATAATGATGTAGAGTTACAGATGGACTCAGAACGTAGTGGTGCAGAGAAAGCTGAGTTTGAAAAACCAGAGAAAGAAAATAAAGAAGGTAAGAATATATTATTAGGTAGTATAAAGAAGGCATTACATACATGTATCAGTTTGTCATACATGTAAGTTAGTTAATTATATGTACATTTACTTTAATGTACTTAATATATTTTAGTAATTGGGAGGAAAATCAGTAAACAGACATCTACATCGATTTTGAAAACATTGTTTGCAGTATTTTAATGATTTTTTAAAAAATATTTGCTTTTCTTTTGGTCATGTAAATTTTGTCTAATAAATAAGTATGTAGAAACTCTCAGATTCATAACTGTTTCTGTAATTGGAATTTACCATTCTGGTATTTTGATCTCTTCAATTTCCTCAGTGATGATCCTAACAGTCCTACAAGTGTTTTTATTTCATTAGAATAGAAGAGAGAGATGTTTAAATCTGGAATCATTGGCAGCTTGTTATTTTTTGGATTCTGTTCTAAAGCTATTCTCATTACTGTGTGTTTTACCAACAGTTGAAGACAGTATCATATCAGACAAGTCTAAGAAGTCCAACTCCATCAAGTCTTCAGTGCACAAGCAGACGTCAGTGAGCGCGTTTGGATCAGTGACCGCACACTTTAACGACGGCATGACTTTAGCACTGAGTCAGTTTGGAAACTCAGGAGAAGCACTTGATGGTAAGTTACATGTAGTAATACAGTTAAAACTTTGAAATATAGACACACTTTGTAATATAGACACACTTTGTAATATAGACACACTTTGTAATATAGACACACTTTGTAATATAGACACACTTTTAAATATTGACAAACTTTGTAATATAGACACACTTTGAAATATTGACATAAACGCTTGTGTATAGTATAATTTAGAAAGCTGTGCTCTTACAAGTGTGGAGACCTCATAGACCAGGGTGCCATTTTATCCATTATCCCATGTGCACATATTGTTCTGAAGTATACCATGTTCTACCACTGGTCAGTTTATCATACTTAGCTGGAAAATCAGTCCTAAGGCAATTTTAATTAAATGGCTTGTTGAAGTTCTGATCAACACAACAAACAGTACCAACTTTTATAAAAATGGGATCAAAACAACAGTTAATGTCTGGAAACTCCTAAATTACGTTTAAGAATAGAACCTATGTGCCTAGATGTCCACCGTTTCACTTAACAATGCATATTCATTTAACATGCATAATGTGTTGGGTCTGTCCAACTAAGGTTTGTGAATGTAGAAATGTTGTGAATTGTCTTTAAAATTTGTTATGTTATATTTACTGTTGCATTTCAGATTTTAAACCAAGAAAGAGTACAAAAACAAAATGTTCTTATTTCAAGTTTTATTAAATTGACATAAACTATAGTTCTTCAAATGTTGTGTTTTATTTGTTTGTGATTTTTGTTGTTGGCATTTTTATATGAAGTTTAAAAACAAGAAACTGTCCTCAACTTTGCATTTAGCGTCTATAGAAAAGGAAATTTGGTAAATCCACTAAATAATGACTGCAACTCAGTTTTGTCTTTGCAAACCAATTTATATTTGTTTTTCTTGTACGATCATTGAATTATTACAGTGGAATCATGTTGTTTTCGCTTGCAGTTAATCCTGGATTTCTATGAAAAAATAGTAATAATTAGATCAATGTTTACATTTTCTGTTCTGTATGTAATTTTAGGTAAGAAGTATGAGCCCGAGCCCTACATCCCACCTATCTCTGACCCCAGCCCTGTGCCCCCTCCGTCACCATCAAAGGGAGGTAAGAAAGACAAGAAAGGGGACAAAGGGGCCTCCACTACACCAGAACCACCGCCACAACCTCAGGTGAGATATTGGATAGAAGCATTCCTATTGGCACTGTTTTATTTGTGAATATTATAAATAACTTATCATCACACAAAATCATCATTTATGCTAAACATGTAGTTGATAATTTGATTCCAGCACTGATATTCAGAAATATCTTATACAGTATTTAACAGACCTTTGATTTCATTTAGATACTCTTGTATACACTATGAAAGTTTAGAACTTTTTGTTGTACAATGTGCGATAAGCACCAGTTAGTCCGAGTTTTAGTTAAGAAATAAAACATCTGTACCCGTGTTTTAATCGCGTTAATAATTAAAATGAGCCAAGATTTTATACAAAATGTCATAGAATGAGTCAACCTTTTGTAACTGTCAAATAAACTGTATCACGTTTATGCTCCATGTAAAAGGTTGATGAAGTTGGCGAGCATGTAAAGGTAAATGTGCCCTACATTCTCCTGTGTGTCCCCTGTTGTCCCCACAGTTTCTCTGCTTGTGTAAATCTCTCTGTACCTTTGATTGCTGTATGTGAAGAGGATTAGTTAGACTGTGCATGTAGTCTACCTCAGATCTCACACAAACTCTTCCGCTTTAAAAGTTTTAATTTGCTGTCTTCCACAAGCTCACCACATGTCTGAATCAATGTTTCACATCTATTTTACAGTAGAACATAGAATGATGAGTGTTGGGAAACCGGTTGTGGATATACTTTTCTTGTGTGTTGTAGATTATAGACCTAAGAAATGATACTAGTATGTATGTTCTGTGTATAAAGAGGGTATGAAACTGTACGCTCAAATGTTGCAAGTTGTATAATATGAAACAGAAGTAACAGAAATCTGAGTGAGCAATTTTGAATATTAGATAATATTTGACATCCTAAGAGTATTAAGACATAGGCGTTCCATGCATGCTGCCCTGTTTACCCTCTTGTCCCTATACTTTGTTCTTACCTGAGTTTGTTATTCCTGTGAACAGAGTCGAGCCAGTCGTTCCCAGGACCTACAGAGTAAAATGTCCACTATAAGGTTTAACATGGTAAGGTATCCGCCTGATGGGTGTACACTAACCCTCTCTTGTGCATGCTACTTAATCTGTTGATATGTACATAGATAGGTTGCCATGACAGAAAAATTGTTTGTAGAAATGTTTAAAAAGTTGTGACATAGCTGTAAAACATTGTTTAGTTATATGTTTTGTGGTCTTGTAGTTGTATAGAATGCAATGAGCTGATATAGTGTTAATGTAAAAGAAATGAAAAAATATATACAAGATACCTCATACCATCTTTGGACATTGAAATGTATAGCATATCGTTAGTACCAGTAGAGTCAGCTGTGCTTAACTGTTGTCTAAAATATCTATAACCAAGCTATTACTGCCTTTCTTTTTTATTGTGTTTGCTGTTGAAGAGTGAATGAATGAAATATTGTGTTGAGTTTGAAATTATGTATGTTCAAGAGATTTATTCATATATGCTAACTCATTCTCTAGATTTGGTTAATTTGGAAATTTCTCATCGTAACATTAAACTGCAAAAGATTTATCAATCTGATTATTCTCGCTTTCTTCTTTTTTTGTTCAAATTTTTCTAAGTAACCATTTCTCACTGTATAGAGATGCCCTGCTCAACATTGCTCTCTAGTCTGCATAATTGATACAGAGTTAGTCCTCATCTTTCACTGTACTATTACAGGATGGCCAGGATGATAAGGACGACCTGAAGTCTGAGGAGCCAGCTATAGGTCAACCCTTCCAACAACTGTTTATCTCCTGTCCAGATGGCCTTAACATCAAATACATGCTGGAGAGCCACATTGGTATGAAGCCAATCTCTGAGGATGACCGACGACTACTGGTCAGACAGAGTTACCCATACAAGACAAATGGTCAGCAAGCTTGTGAGTCCACCAGGAAAAAGTATGCACTGTCTGAAGTGTCCAGAGTGATCACATCAGAAGGAACCGTCATCAAAAACATGATGGATGGATCTATACAGGTAATGTCACATAATGTGGTAAGCCTAATACAAGCAACATGTGGAAACTTAGAACTTATAGGCTCAATATTAGATGAAACCTATGCTGTAAATGTAAATAAATAACTGAAGTCCCAAAATTGCTGAAGCATGTGCATTTCTTTTATAAAATTTAGAGTTTAAGCAAACACATAATACAGTATGTAAAGACGATATATGCTATTCTTTTGTTTGATGGATAAGCTATTTTTCCGGTAAAAGTTTAAGAGTTTGGACTTTTTTTAAGTTTTAACTCTTTAACTTATTTCTGTTACTCATTGAGTGTGTAATTGTTACTTATCTTAGAAAGCCAGCTTAATTCCTTTGTATGTTGTATCTATATTATGACTGTCTATCTAGGTACTATATGCTGATGGGACAGTGAGTGAACATACTGGACACTGGGACCTGCCTAGAAGCCGTGCCAGCTCCCCTAAAAGACAGGACAGTGCTAAGAGTCAGCCAGATACACCCACCAAAGAGAAAGAAAAGAAAGGTGGAGGTAAGGGGAAATTCAGACTGCAGCAAAAGCATTTTTTCTCATTAACATATTTTGTTGATAGGCTGTCCCATTTGTTTCCAGGAAGATGGTCTAAATACTGAAGAAGGGTTAGATCAAAGGATACATATCTTTATTTTACCTTCAGTAAGATTCATCTTTACTTTATCTCTTTTCTAACCTTCAATTAGGTTTATATGTAGCTCATACATAGTTATGTTTATCAAAACTTTATCTTTAATTAGGTTTACATATATATTATCTTTAGTTAGTTTTGTATCTATTTAATCTTCAGTGTTGTCATTGTATTTTTGTTGAGGTTTATCAGATAGGAGCAAGAAGGGTAAGCAACAGGCTGAGGTTGTAGAAGAGCCAGCAGAGGATGAAGATAAGAAGAGTACTTGGACAATGACGTACCCGTCTGGAGAGAGGATGAAGTATGTGACAGGACACCACCCAGAGGAACTCAAACCTGTAATGGTGAGCCAGGCGTCCGACCCAGAGACAAGCCAGGTGGGTGTATAAACGGCTTTCATAGGAAAGGGAGGGACGGTGTTTATACTGCTGTGATTGTGGGATCTAATATCTGCATTTAGAGATGTGAAAGTGTAACTGTTCTTAGTGCTATTGAATAAAGAAGCAGATAGAACACTTTGGCATTCAATGTATAAAAATGTTCATTATTTATGTAATGTTCTTAATACTTTTACAGAAAAAGTAAGTAATATTATTTTTGTTTTTAAAAATCCTTCTAACCAATAGCAACTTTGACCTCACAGCCTTTGATCTAGTTATTGTTTTGACAAGATATGGAATTTTCCATTTTCAGTCAATGGCTACCCGAGATGATCATGTGATGACTATAAGTTACCCAGATGGTACCACTATACTGGAGCATGCTGATGGTACTAGAATCACCACATACTACAGGGAGACTCAAGTTCCGGTGTGTGATAGTGTCACCGATGATGGAGGTAAGGAGTTCAGTAAAGTTACACATTCTTACTAGTCTTGTTGTATTAAGATGTTTGCTGTCTGTTCTTATACACTTTGTTTCTGTCTTGAAATTTGACTGGAAAGGTTAGTATTACCTATTAACCTTCTTTAAACATTGATTAACAAAAACAGTAGTTTAAGTAATAAGTTTGATGATTGATTTAGTATAGTGTAAGCTTTAAGACTATTTCCAGTTTTTGATTTATTGTTTTACTGTTTTGTATATTACTGCAGTCTGAAATATTATCTTTATTTATTTCATGTGTAAAATACTGAGATCAATAACATTTTGCCTGAGATGAGTTATTTACTTGCCTTTGATTTGTATAGCTTATTTAGATAATGTTATTGTTTTACAGAGAAGGAATTCGAGGTCCAGACCAACAAGTTTGTGAAGGTGGAGTGTCCAGGCTTTGCTACTGTAGAGTTTAACTGTATGACTAGTGAGAATCTAACCATATTTGGTAACGGTACAACAGTGAACATTTTCCCAGATGGTTATTACATGCTACATCACTACGACGGGGGACGTCTTGAGGTGGACACAGAGGGGGTACTGACCTACTATCCTCGTCCAATCAAAGATATGGAACAGATGTTACCTGACCGTGAGATCCGATACATGTTCTGTCATAATGCGGACATTACTGTAGAAACTGTTGACTGTGATGGTAATGTGTTTAACGTGAAAAACAATGGTGACGTTAGTGTTATACCTGCTAGCGGTGATGATATATCTGATGTTAGTAGTGAAGATCAGCTAAGATTAGATAAGAAGGTAGCAACATTTAAGGAACATGCTCCCAGATTCTTTGTTGTCCATGCTGACTGTAGTGGAACAGAGTTGATGCGTTACCAGGATATCGCTGAGTACCTGACAAGTTCTGAGCAAAGTCCTGCTACAGCTGTGCTACGTGATGAACTACCCGACTTCCCTGGGGTTACAGGAATCACCATACTGAAGCCTTACGTTGGTGGACCTTCTGAGAAGTGGTTGAAGAAATACGACCAGGAATCCATCATACCACCTGGCATTAGATGTAGAGACCTGACAACACTGCCACCTAAAGAATTCAAAACCCCAGGACCCCAGTTTGGACACGCAGTGGGACAGGGATTAGCAGTGGCTGGAGCAGTGAAGTCACAGACCAGGATTCCTATAGTTAAATGTCCATCTGTACTGGAGCTAAGACAACTCATACAGTATAAACCTATGTCTGATGGACTAAGGCAACTGTAAGTATTCACTCTTGTCTCATACACATGGTTTACTTGAAGTTATTCTTTGTCTTTAATTATACACATGCCAGAGCAAAGGAATGAAGCCACTGTTTTGCACATGCATTTTCCAAGCATGCGTCAATTCAGAGTCACTGTTGCGAGACTCCTTATATTCTCAGTAAAATTATTAAATTATACATACTTATTAAGATTATCCAAGTCAAAGTTGTGTTATAGATTAAAGGGAAGAGTGTAGCAATTGTTGATTGTTTATATTACAGTATGCAGAGTGGACTACATAACTATGCTGACTATGTAAAGGGACGTAATGAGATGGCAGACTATATGAAGATGATAGATCCACGATCAGATGAGGAGAAAATGACAGCTGCAGATCTTCAGTCTCTGGCCAAATCTAACAATGAACTCACCAACTATGAGAAAGGTGAGTGTTGGGGTTTAAAGAATTTATAGATTTTCATTATAGTAATGAAAGATGACGGGATTTTAGTTGTTGAAAATTATAGTCACAAGACAGGATGTGACTTCAAGTTTTATGAAGCTTTCAAGTTTAAAGTGCATATATAATTATGGCATTAGTGTGGGTATTTTGTCATACTACATGTATATATAATTGTTTGATATTGTGAATGCATTGAGGAAATCTTTGATTATACAAAATTAATCTAAGATCTGTAAGTTCTGAAACATTAACAGATTCTTTGTATCTACATTTGATTGATTTTTGTTTTGTATTTGCAATGCCTATACTGATCCAAATGGTTAAACACTCAGTACCTTGATATTGATTGTGTGCAGTATTTGAGACAATTTTAGATTTGACTGTTGTATCTTCTTTATCATGCACCATTTGTCTAGCTGATGTAAAGATGATGTATGAAAAAGCCCTAACTCCGCCCCAGCCAAGCCCTCCACCCACTCCACAGCCCAAGCGTACCAAGGCTGACTGGGAGAGAGATGAGAGGGAAATCCTAGAAGAGAAGGAAGGACTAGATGCTCTCAGGCGTAGGAATATACCCAAATATTTTGAAAGTGAATTTGGAAAAGCTTTCTTACTTACACAGGTACAGTTATTCAAAATGCTAATACTTTACAATGTGTAGTTAACATTCACAATTGAACACTTACCTATGATACATTTACAGAAGATATGTACAGGACTAAAGTTTAACTTTTGCTTGCTATATCCAAGATATTTGTAGACATATTGTTTAAGCACAGCAAAATGTCTAAACTGTTTTTGATTAAACTTTTTTACCTTTCTAACTTTCAAACTGCCTTGTTTTCAGATTTAGAAACTTTAACACTATTCTATTATTTCATGTATTTATTTGTTACAGACCAAAGACATCAATCAGACAGTTACACTTCTAAGTACTGATCCACGTAGAGATGGTACAGAGGCTATGAGACGAGAGACTACAGAGAGTATGAGATCTCAACCTGAACCTCGTAGTGCTGGTATGCCCAGGCGTAAGTAACACTACACAGTGCCTATATCAACAGTCCTTGACATTTCGTTTGTAATTTATGTGGATTTTTATTCTTCCTATTTTGTAAACGTCCTATACAAACTTGTCACATATTTACATGTCTCTAAGCTCATTTTGACAAATAATTGTGTTTACTAAAGATAGTATATACAAATGTACAGTGTATCTCCTGATTTTAAGATTTAAGTCAACTGCAAAATCTGAAAAGCTTGATAGTTTGTAGTTTGAGAGTATTTTCACTGTGAGGATATTGTTTCAAACTTTTCATAATCTCAAACATGGACTATTTACACACCTAGAACATGTTGTATGAATTACATTCATCTTCACCAGGTGCTCAGGTGACCTCCCAGAGTGACAGATCCAGTCATTCTGATGTCACAGGGCAACATAAAGTTCGTGTTGCTGATACACCGATGTCGTTTGCTGGTAAGTGATGAGTTAACTTGGACTTACACATGTATCCCTACTGCTTCATATATACATCTATACACCATGTAAAACCATATCTTTGATTATGAATGAAGATTATGTAGTGGAATTGTATTTTTCTTTTTTTTTTATAATAAGTTTATGATTTATACTAACACAATGCTTATACTGCACTGGCAGAGTTGTCTCCTTTCACTTCTAAATGTTAACAGATCACCCCCAGCACATGTTCTCTGACTACCATATAAGTGTATACAATAATCAAGCATCTCTGAATGTTGTTGGAGGTTCTTTTTTCAGGGTAGATCTAATTTATCAAATGACATTAACAAGTTCTACAACATGTGAGAATCTTAAATCCTTTATTCCAGCTGATATTAATGTAGTTTCTTTCCACACATACATGTATATACACATTCTACAAGGATAAAAACAAATCCATCATTAGGCTTCTTTTTCTCAAAATGTTACAAAATTTACATGTAACATATTTTTGTCCAATTTCCATGGTGGGTTGATAAACACTTGCATAATCTTTCTGTTGCACATTGTTATTTGTGTTGTTGTGTTATTTGTGTTGTTGTGTTGTTGTGTTGTTGATGGAGGTTCAAGTATTGTCAGTACGTTGTGTCCACCCTGTAGTGAGTACCTGAGTCTGTAGCTATGATTTATTTGCTATCAGTGTACAGTGAGGTGGGTCATTCAGCCAGTGGTATGCGACCAGGCAACCCAACACCCGCCCATGCTGCAGGCCAGGGTTCTCCCGCCCCAGTACGTCCATCAGCCCCTACACCCGGTCACGCTCAGAAGAATGTTCCAGGTAGACCAGGTGAGACGTGAGAACAAACACGGCATGCTGCCATTAGAGTAGATACAACAGCAGTCTAACATAGACATACTCAGACTTTTCATTTCTACAATTATTCTTTACACATTTTAATACATTTTAATACATTTTAATACATTTAATTATTCTTGTAATCTATCATAGACATTGACTTATAACAAACAAATTAAATATTATATTAGATGAATTAATAACTTTTATAGGATTTCATGTATAACCAATGAATACATTTCCTTTTCTATCTCTACTTTCTAAAATACTTTATACCCATCATAATTGCCTGCTTCTGCATAGTTAGACTAGATTTGTGGGGGAAAACGTCATAAACCAGTTTTTTACAAGAAGTTTGTTTGATATGAACAGAGTTAGTTAGTTCAGCACCAAGTTCAGACTGTTGTGTTTCTTCTTTACTTGACTAGTTTAGTTGTAGTTATTTCTATGCACATTCTGTAACTCAGACATACAGGGCCCCAGGCTTTCAATGTAGACTTTGATTTTCAGGGAATCCGACCCCTAAACAGGCAGGGGCGGGCACAGAGTCACCCTCTGACCTCCCTTCACATCTCGATTATCCAATCATATTCGAGCAGCCCGCTTTAGAAGAAGGTATTATAACAGTTTGTAATCCAGTGTCTGTGGAGTTATTACCTGTATATTGTGACATACCATAAATCGTTTCACTCCTAATTAAATAACTTCTTTACTAACTCTTAGATTTGTTAAGTAACACAATAAGTGTAATCTCCCATTATATGATTGTTATAATCTAGTATTCTAAGAAATCAAAGAAGGAATAGGGTTATGCTGATAAAGATATATATATATATATATTACCTTGTTTTAGTAAATAGTCAAGTAAGATACTATTTCTACTATTATGAAACTAGTAAACTATAAGAATTATATAATGACCTATACTAACCTGTGTAAATGTTACATGTGCTACTAGTTTGTTTTTTTATTGATTTTTGTTTGTTTTGACTTTCACTTTATGCACCATTATTAACACATGGATGTGAGTTTATTGTGCAATGATTTTGTTGTATGTTTTACCTTTATTCTAATACCATGACATTGTTTATCTAACTACATGTACATGCATTATTTCTTCTTTATAGAGTTGTTTTTGATGTTTTACATATATGATATTGATACACCAATGTCTGATTTATACCACATTTATTACACCTCAGCATACAGCATTCATACATTTGATGCATTGAATTCTTTTAAATAAGCAGTGAAGTCTAATGGATAAACAAGTTCAGGGTTTGGTTCTGTAATGGGTTCATCATTATTATAAACTTTAAAACAATTGGTTTTCTTTCCATCTCTGATTATTATGGGAAAGTTGTTATTTACCCGTACAGAATGACTAAGTCCCGGCACATTAATAGAAGCAAGACCATGTAAGCTCATCACATCTTGTAACTTTAATACCGTTAAAACCACGAAATAAAATAATACAAATCAGCAATCACAAATCGGCAAGCCAAACTGTGTGAAATCAATTCAATTTTGGGACTGCAAGGTCTTTAGATGCCTTCTATAAATGGTTTGCAGAGTTTCTAACTGTAGTGGTTAATCTTTTAGAGCCAGAGTTTGGTGGAGAGCAGGAGATGCTATCACAGAGTCTGAAGTTGGATGTGTTGGGCCGACCACGTAACAAGCCGGTTCCACTACCTGCTGTAATCAAAGGAGGCAAGCCAGGAGCCATCCCTAATTCAAAGGTACAAATTAGATCTATCTTCCAATAATGTCAAAAGCCTGCTGGTGACCTAGACAACCTAGATAGTACTGACCCTGGTTGGTGCTTTTCCATATATAGGTGTTTTATGTACACATGATATTTAATTTGTTAGATTTAATGTTGCTGCCAAATGAAAACCACTTAAAATACCAAACAAAACGTACATAAAACTGTGTAAGCTTAATAACGTAGAAGAATAGCATCTGTAGAAATGCTTCTGGAACTGTTTCTATGTATTCAACAACTTGTATACATATACTGATCAAAATCTTGTGTCTGCAGTATATCCAGGTTGAAGACCCAGTTCGCCGTAGGACCAACAACTCCCTGATAGCTGGGGCCACAGTGAAGGGTCAGGCTCAACTCCAGGCTATGAGAGGTTTAATCTTGTTACCAGAGGAGGTGGACTTTGGCGTGTTGAAGGAAGGGAACACGTACACATACACTGTACTGTTGAAGAACACTGGAGTGGACACATGTAGATATAAGATCAAACAGCCACCACCAGCTACAGGCATCAGGGTTCTCTATAAACCAGGACCAGTATGTATATCAGTCATTTGAGGGCTAAATCTGCTCAACTGTGAAACCAATCGAAACAAAACACTCTAAAAATAAGACAAAATAGTCGGTTAGGCCTATATCTCATGTAAAAAGGTGTTTTCTTTTATAACGATGCAATCATTTTTGTCTATGCTTTGAGGAATTTGTTCATTTACAATTTTCAATGCAGAGTATAATATGACTTGTGAAAGCAATGTGAGCGATATTTCTATACGACAATCTCCATCCACAATTGTTTAAAGGCACATATTTTAATGCAAGACAAGAAAAACATTTCATAATTTTTTTTTTTCTTATATGAATATTGAATGTATCGCTCTCCAGGTAGCAGCAGGTATGAAGGCAGAGATTGATGTAGAGGTGTACGCTATAGCTGTAGGTGTGGAGGGGGAGACAGGGGTCGGATCTATCAGACATGAACTAGAGATTGTCACAGAAACCGATGTCATCTTCCTACCCATCACTGCAAATATCCTTTAAACAAACATAGCCCAACATGCAAATGAGATCATAGCTACTGAAGTATTATTGAAATATATACCTTGATTGAAAAATGAATAAAATAATGACTAAAGCTAATGTTCTACCTTCCTCATAACAATTTACTTTTTAAACGTTGTAGTTAAATTTTCCATAGTAAGTTTGTATGTGAACCATCATTGTCCTTGATTGAACCAACAATTCTTTTTATATGCAAGCGCCTACTTAGAATAAAAGATACTATTGAAATAAATGCATTATGGTTTCTCTATAAATCAGAAAATTCTCTATAAATCAGAACATTCTCTATAAATCAGAACATTCTCTCTGAATATGTTCTTCCTTAACCTTTGTCACTAGTATTGACTGCCCATGAGTTTGATCACCGAGGTCCCCACAGTCCCAAGGGTGGTAAGGCCGCGGGAGCGAGACTTGTGTCTACATACCCCCCATCTACCACAGGCATTATACGTCCAAGGAAGAGCATCACACTTGGTAAGTCACAGTGCAAAGTTAATTGTGAATTTAGTACATTTTGTAAACAGATAATGATAGTGTTCCTTGTGCATTCAGTACATTTGTAAACAGATAATGCACAAGTGTACATTTTGTAAACAGATAATGATAGTGTTCCTTGTGCATTCAGTACATTTTGTAAACAGATAATGATAGTGTTCC
>ENA-OREC01000267-OREC01000267.1-marine-metagenome-genome-assembly--contig:-NODE-267-length-17948-cov-12.291254_pt1 | contig 17948 bp, 10 predicted proteins | sample MGYA00248626_ERZ508543 | MGnify/ENA primary metagenome ERZ508543 (study PRJEB26211, sample SAMN05518279) | marine metagenome | isolation source: Puget Sound, Washington, USA | host: Bankia setacea...
CAGTCAATGGTTCATATACATTGATACGTGTATACATTGATACGTGTATACATTGATACGTGTATACATTGATACGTATATACATTGGTACGTGTATACATTGATACGTGTATACATTGATACGTGTATACATTGATACGTGTATACATTGATACGTGTATACATTGGTACGTGTATACATTGATACGTGTATACATTGATACTTGTAAACATTGATACGTGTATACATTGATACGTGTATACATTGATACGTGTATACATTGATATGTGTATACATTGATACGTGTATACATTGGTACGCATATACATTGATACGTGTATACATTGGTAGGTGTATACATTGATACGTGTATACATTGATACTTGTATACATTGATACGTGTATACATTGATACGTGTATACATTTATACATGTATACATTAGTACGTGTATACATTGATACGTGTATACATTGATACATGTATACAATGGTACGTATATACATTGGTACGTGTATACATTGATACGTGTATACATTGATACATGTATACAATGGTACGTATATACATTGATACGTGTATACATTGATACGTGTATACATTGATACATGTATACATTGGTACGTGTATACATTGATACGTGTATACATTGATACGTGTATACATTGATACGTGTATACATTGGTACGCATATACATTGATACGTGTATACATTGGTACGTATATACATTGATACGTGTATACATTGATACGTGTATACATTGATACGTGTAAACATTGATACGTGTATACATTGATACGTGTATACATTAGTACGTTTATACATTGATACGTATATACATTGATACGTGTATACATTTGCAAATATTCTGTATTCTGTACCATCTATTGAATGTGTCTTATACAAATCAGTTATAAGATGTGTCTGTCATTATCAGCATCTTAGCTTTTAATTCCACTACTTGTAAAGATGATCGAGTTGCTATATATGAATCTGCAGCTTATGAACGGCAGCAGGATGGGCAACAGTAATTGAAACATGATGACACGTAAATCGTCCGTTCTATTCACATTGCAGTCACTTGTGAGTTAGAATGAAAAGCTTTGTAAACGCTATAATAGGCTTTCAATTCTTGCTTTGAAATTCAAAACTTCAAAACTGTTTCTCTCGGATACAACATGAAATGGATGACATGCCAGATTATATGTTTTAACAGATAATATTGATGTATGTTCTATTGCACATTGGCATTCACTCTCGAGGGGACTCAACACAGATTTAAATCTACCAGTCTTTAAGTGATTTGAAATATGTATGTGTAGACTTTACTATACAGAAAATGATATACTTGAACTGAACATGTTAATACATGGTCAGGAATTATTGTATAGCGATGAGGAAATGTTGTTGACGGTAACGTTACTTTGGGATATGTTAACAACGCTAGCATAAGACAGGGTTTAGTCGATATGTCAGAGTGTGTTCTTTGTTATTGACTTTGTTTTTATGTCCCAACTGTTTAAGGAATATTTCAGGGCTTAATATAACGATATTTTTATTCTCTGTTAGCCATAAATCTACCAATTTACCGTGTTTTCATTGGTTTTCATTGTTCTTGTGTATTACACATAAATTCAATAGCATTTCTCGTTATTTCAATATTACCACGTGACCATGTACCTAAGCACCATTTGCTTTTGCACTGAACCACAGTTAATTCCTCCCAACAGCCAGTTAACCTTTAAATCATGCTAATTCATCTTCAAGAACAGAAGTATTTCATTTTCCAACTAATAATATATCATTTATATAATAGGTTTTATAGTGAGTTCAACGAGACTTTCAACTTTTAGCACCATTATAAGGGACGATGACTACCGTTTACAAATGAAACACAATTCAACTTGACTTCTTGTAAACATAGATGGCTGTTCATGCATTTGAGTACAGGATGTTTATCAAACACTATAAGTAAAGTTCTTAGACGTCTTAAAACTCTGGGGTTAGTATTACAAGAACCTAAATGGACACGCTACGAACCGCAAGGATATCCGAACTCATGTACATTAGGCAAAATGTTAATGCTACTATAATGGAAAGAAAATCATGATTCGAGTCAAGGACCACCACCGCCATTAGTTCTTGCAATTATTCATACATGTGCTTATATGGTTTCATTGAAATGCTCTCGATCATCTCTTAGCATTAATATTGAGGGGGGACGTCTGTTTTGTTTCGTTTTCAATATAACCTGTTTTAAACAAAACAATTTGTAATATCAACGGTAAGCATTCAAACTCATCATATAAAATCATCATTCATTTTGACAATATAGATGAAGTAAAACGAAACTATTAACCATAATACACTGTAACCATGTGTGTACCGAGTGCAATATCACGCGGTATTATTACAGACCTGTTTTAAACCTGCGGTGACTGTGCATATTACCTATCCTCGACTTTACCTGCTGGTAATTCATTATTTTTACCTGAACGATCAATATGCCTATGTCTGCAGTGCCGCCAAGCCAAGTTTACAATGACTGCGGCGTATGCACAGTGCATTTTGCAAATGACTAGTCAATCAAGCTGGATTTAGAATTATTTATATATGTGCACATTCCGTCTTTCCAGCATCATGTTTTTTCTTGTTTATAACCACAAGAACTCCAAAGACATTTCCATTTCTCACAGATTATAACATGTATGTATACAGTACACGGTGAAAGAAGTCTGTTTTATGCACATTGGAATATTGACACATGATATAAAGTCTAAACTTAACGCCCTTCTACGAAATGTACAACAATAAGAAAAAAGCGACGGGTATGTATTTCAAAGTAGACGAGATTGTGTCCCCTCTATGACCCACAGACGGACGGCATAATCAGTAAGACAACATAAGCTTACCTGGAAAACAGAGTATTTCCGATTATGATAATTTCGCTGATACTGTACGACTTACTGCTTATCTTGCACAGAGGGTGAAATTCGTATGAACATAAGTAAATCTGAACATTCCAAAGCATAGATACCGAATGTGTTATGAAAAGTCCAACCTTATTCAATCAAATGCTTAAAGTCATGCAAACAAAACGCATTTCACGGTTGCCTTCTCGATACGTATTTTCTCATCAACTGTTATCGATTGGTACTAGGTCTTTCCTGATGGCTTCAGAGCTTCATGGAACTAGTGATATTGTTCAATTAGATATCATGTTCATAGCCGAAGGCCGTCATAGAAAAAACAACATAAATCGGTTACACATTGCTTATTGATTTCGCCATCAAAAACCTGGAATTAAATGCTGCTATCTCGGGGCGACCAGCGAGTTTGATTTGATATGTATAATGACAATGACAGGCGATGGTAGCAAAGGCAATAAATGATTGAAATAGAAACCTGGATAACATAAAGGGAACTATGATGACGATCCCGGCGGGCGACGACAGTAAAGTTTATAACGTTACAAAGGTGATGTATTGGAGTGCAGCGACGAGAAAATGCAACGGTTACTCATCATGACATGGCAATTACAGGCTTCATCAGCGGTTACACATTCAGTTGCTTGAAAATTTGAATTAAAGGGAACCAGCGAATGTTCCATATGCAGTATGGTTGACATAAATAGTAAATGTTTCACATAAGAATGCAAAGTTGGTTGCCAAAAGAGGTTCCATACCAATGTGCAATGGTAATAACTAACTATGGTTTCACATGAAATTACAATAGTATACACCAAATGTTTCACTGATTTCTGTTTGTGTGGTGGAGAATTTTCGAGTTAGAACTGTAAACCATATATATAGACATGTTTCTGTTCAATATCACAGGGCACCACGGAAATGGCGACGAGAAACATTTAAATAACCCTACATCGATGACATTTCTGACATTTCCCATCACAAGAAACCTTTAGTTTTTTAGCAAAAGTAGACTAATATTCCATAAAATAAAGCCTGATATAACAAAGTTAGGTTGTTTAGGAAACTAACGATAATTAAAATGAGATTAAGTGAGTTGTGTAACGTTGTCATTAATTTGTTTATCTATTTATTGCTAATTGCAATGTTTATCATTATTATCCCCACAATAATCAGGACATAGTATTCGTATCTCTGTAAACATTACGTATTCACATTGTAATCGTTCACTTCGAGGAAAAAAATGTAAACAGGACGAAACAGTTGCTATGGATACCGTACTGACGTCGAGAAATAAGGAAAAACAATAAAAGAACAAATTGTAACCATGTCTCACATTTAGACAACATTGGACATTGACGTCAATGATCGAAATTGAAATTAATGATTTAATCAAACTGTTTCAGTTTGATGTGTTCCTTTCCTCAATCCACTGACATCGAGTGAATCTGTTTGACGGCGTTATTGCATTTTCCAGTGTTCATTACACCAAGAAACGTGTTTCACTTTTCGTTCACTTTATTCTTATTAAATTTAATTCAGACATGTTTGTGCTTTTCGTTACTCTGTTAGAAATTGAATGACATGTTTAGAGTGTATTTGGTAATAAAAGAAACCATACACAGTTGCATTTCAGTTTTAATTTCGCTTGAGTTATCACGACCTTTGGCATATAACCACATGTTCAAGTCATAATCTTCAGTATTGTCCTTTCCTAGACATAAAATCCAAAAAAATACATAAATTGTAAGCAATCGACTCAAAACATCCAAGAAGTATTGTGAATATTTACTACTGTGAACAAGAAGTGTTTAATACTAGAAGAGAGAGGATGACAACGTTCAAATGCCATGAGTGTAGCCAATCAAATCAAAATGTGGGCCTTGAATTATCAAACGGAGACAAGAATATGCCAAAAGCTTTCTACCTCGAACAAAAAGATTCATAATTTGAGTCTGGATAATCATAGTGTACAATATTACATTAAACCATCTGTATTGCATGTACATGTTTTCGATATACCAAAAAGATATTTCGTGACATGTAAGAGTGTATTATTAATCTTAAATCAGTCATAGAACATTCATAAATGATATGGCTACGGTGCTGCACTCTTCCACATGACCTCATATACAAATTCAATAAGACCACTTGGGATTTATTTGTTTTTTGGTTGTAATTGCACTCACTTATACATGTTATACCATCACGCTAGTAAGACAATTGTGTGTACATTTAGTGCCTAGATTGTATTACACTTCAGGCGGACAACGAAACTGTTTGACTGTATGAAAATGGCATATAGGTTAGTTTCCTTGTTTCCATGTTGTTATGTTTTCAATGTTTCTTTCCGTTCTTCAGACATATCTTTATAAGTTATAATGTTCCTTTCGCGTCCACCTTGTTCAATTTGCCTATAACGAATCACAAATCTATCCGTTTCTGTAGCTTGTAATTTCTCGCACGACGTCAATCTGTTTATTTACTTTTATATACTGTTAGATAAAGTATGTTCGTATATAATCCAACAGTCTGGGAATAGAATAGAATGTTTAAACGTTAACTACGACATGCTTGCTCGATCCATTCTCAATCTACGAAACTCAAAAACACTCGACTCGTTTCAAATGACGAATTCTACTAAACTGCAATATACTCTCACATAAAAAAAGAGCGCGAGATCAATACCATTGACTGTACAGGCGGAGAGAAGGGGTGCAATGTCTAATTGATGAATGTGCTAGGTACTGTGTCAGCGTAATTATTTCTCCGTTCTCTAATCGGCTTTAGAAAAGGCCTACTTAATGCCAAGAAATAATTGCAAGGTTCAGGACGGTTAATGAAAATTGTGGTCGTGGTTTCTAGTAAAGACCAGATAACAAAACAGGAAAGAATGGTTGTGTGATTAATTCCTATTGTTACCAGTAACCTCTCCACCCTCACAACTCCGCCTTCCTCACTAACTCGTCCCTTTCCCTTATTCTCTGCTGTCACATAATGAACTAGAATTGACTTGTCTTTTCTTCATCGGATGCTGTTGGTGGTGGTGGCAGGGGTAGTAGTAATGGTTATAATGATCCTGCTGCTGTTGTTGCTGCTGCTACTACTGAAGTTACTGTTACTACTGAAGCTGCTGAATGATGATGATGATGATGATGATGATGACGACGATGACGACAATGACAATGACAGTGAAGAAGATGATAATGAAGAAGAAAACGATGATGACGATCTATTGGTACAGTTTGACTTATTGTAAATTGAACATTGCTGAATTTCCTAGCAAGGGAGACAACTTTCTGTTTCACTTTGTTTAACACACGATTACTCTCCCTTTCATTGTAAATTTCGCTTCACCGCTGTTTCACACGAGCCATCGTAATCAGTATGGTTGAAACCTAGTTCAATGTGGCTATCTGTTCCGGTGGTTAAGTTAGTAAATAATAGGTCAAGTGTGTAAATGCGACGTAGTTAAATTACTATGAATGGTTAGTATTATCTGCCAATCGCGAGTTGATTCATGCTTCAAACATGTAAAGCCATTGTAGAGACTTAATTGATTGTTTCGATTGTGTTAGACACCATTCTGTAGTAGGAAGCCTATAATTCTTACCTAATAATGTACTGAAATGCTGAATGTACAGCTGAGGCATACGCTCAATTACGTATTCAAATATATATCGCGACACCTTACCAACTCCTTAAAAGCTCAATTGTGGTCCTGTCATAACTGAAGGCTTAACGGCCTTAATGCCACACATGTTAGTTTATACTTATTTATAAATCCGTTAATTGTACCTACAAGTATTGAGTAAATAAAAGAAATGTTTCTTGCTCTTGAAAGGAAACAACGGGAGCCTTTCACGGTGAGGGTTTCGAACTAGACCGATTAGGTGTGCTACTGCAGCACAAGGCCCCTCTGGTATAATAGAAAGAACACGTCTCCTTGGTCGTCAAACTGTAATACCTTACGATTTAGTCTAAGGGTCATTACACGTGTATACATACAGTATACCGCAGCACATCTATATAATCTTTCCTAACTTTCATTAAAAGTATATAAAAAACAAATTGTTTAAGACATTGAAAAGGTATTTAAATAAAACTGTATTCAAACCTAGATAAGGTGATACAAAGCTACTGAAAAATGAATCATTCATTGTCAAGTATAGGGGTCAGTTTTCTGTCAAGGACAACAAATAATCTTATCAAAACTAAGTCACAGTGACCATGATCTTTGTCCGCTATTTGTGTTTGTCTCGTTTGTTCATCTTTTTACTTCATCCAATTTGCTAAGTTTAAAGTGTTTTGCTCTTGTTTTGCTTTTTATTTGTGTTTTGCGTTTGTTTTATTTGTTTTCAATTTCTAGTCCTGTCCTTTTTTACTGTTTTTTTCAGTGGCTTTCTTTTCACATTAAGTCCGTTTTTACATGTCTACCTTTCTTTGTGATGACCCATTATGTCCTGTATTTTCTTGACATGTTTTTCAGTCTCTGTTTTGTTCTCATATGTTTGAAATTACTCTAGTTTAGTCATTTCGGTAACTGCGTTGCCTTGCAAATAATATAGCAGTGAAAGGCCAGTGTCTTAGAATTAGGCTGGTCAAATAATCTCCCAAGTCAACAAGCCCATGTGTTATGTCCATGCTTAGCACTAAGACTATATTTGTTTGTCCAAAAGTTGGGGTCTAAATATAAGTCGTAGTTATTAGGTGAAGGTGAAAAACTAGACCCACCGGATTCTTAAGTTGTTTTGAGAGTTGAATGCCCAGTTTGGTGGACGGACACTGACAATGAATGTTAATACCGTAATACGATACGTAAGCGTATGTTCTTGAGTTATTAGTGTTTAGGGCAAGTGGAAAGTAGTGTGAGTTAATGGACACTGCTCATGAGTATCAAACCAAATCAAATTAGATCAAACCAAACATGAATATATACTGCCCATTGGGGTAGTACCGTACAGCAGACCAAATGAAACCAAACCCGACTAACACAGGCCGGATTTGTTTTATTAATAGCCACAACATTGACTGGTGACAACTTCGTTCGTGCCAATTATGGAAACTTAGTATCGTTCTTACCATGACAGTGAATAAATTGCATAAATAAAGTGTATATAAAGTGTCATTTGTCTGTTAAAAAAATAAGTACGAAATTTAAAAATACCAACTTATTGCGTATGTTGTTTTTTTTAGTGTTGATGCAACGTTTAGTGTTGATGCAACGTTTAGTGTTGATCCAAAGTTTAGTGTTGATGCAACGTTTAGTGTTGATGCAACGTTTAGTGTTGATCCAACGTTTAGTGTTGATGCAACGTTTAGTGTTGATGCAACGTTTAGTGTTAATCCAAAGTTTAGTGTTGATCCGAAGTTTAGTGTTGATCCAAAGTTGAGTGTTGATCCAACGTTTAGTGTCGATCCAAAGTTTAGCGTTGATCCAAAGTTTAGTGTTGATCCAAAGTTTAGTGTTGATCCAACGTTTAGTGTTGATGCAACGTTTAGTGTTGATGCAACGTTTAGTGTTGATCCAACGTTTAGCGTTGAACCAAAGTTTAGTGTTGGTCCAAAGATAAGTGTTGATGCAACGTTTAGTGTTGATCCAAAGTTTAGCTGTACTTGGCATATGAAACTATATACGTGTTATGGGGTACACTGTAACTGGGACGAACATGACAATGTGTATCAGTAGTTAGGGAAACCAAGCGAATATTACCACATGCACATGTCATTATTTACCGCTAGAACCCTCCAATTGCTTTTTAATCCAAAGGGCGTTTAGATATACAATGTTAATCCAACTTGGTCTAAGTGGATACTTGTCGTCTTTCAATCAATCTATTGTAATAACTGTTTATGTAAACCAGAGCTGACCTTTTGTACCAGGCACTTCACGTTAAGTGTCCATGTAACAAACAAGTTAAGTACATGTAAAACCATCAAAACAGAACAGAACAAAACACCACTGACAAAATTAAGTGTTCATGTATAAATGATAATACAACACAGATGACACGGTGTGCTCAACTGCACTTTGTGATTTGTTTCAAAGGCTGACTAGTGAATGTGGAGTAACAGCATGTGCAAAGTGTATACATTAGTTTCATAACTAGTTCATGTGATTTAATGGAACCTTCATTATGTTAGTGATTGAAATGAATGGACAAGACAGATACACTAAACTGTAGTGTAGTATGTACATCGTCAACTGCGTTAGAACAACAAGGTGGCCTCAAAACAGTTGGCAATATCTCTCAAATATGTAATAGATGGCGTGCGAGTTTTTCTTCCGAAGTGTCCTCTTACAACCGTTAGAAGCCGCTTTATTGCGGACAAACTACAAATTGTCCGAGGCGAAGCCGAAGATACATGTGTTGTTCGTCCGCACTAAATCGGCTTCTAACGGTTGTAAGAGGACACTTTGGAAGAAAATAAACCAGTACAGGTATCTAACTTATACGACAATAATTGGCAACTCTTTTGACAGAAAAAAACGCCTGAGTTTAACTAATTCTTCTAGGGTAGAGTCTTGTCACTCATCAACAAAGTCGATATAAACACGTAAACTATAAGCATTAAGAGTACTTTCGTTAAGTTTCTATAATTTCCTTTGGTTGCTCGAAACTAACGTTGGACATTAGTATGGCCTTTATTCGCTATGATTGTCGCCTATGAATATGTACACTTGCACGTTTCTACCATGCTTTTCTGCGTAGATGTTTTGATAACACAGTACTTTTAAAACAGTCCGCTTACATAAATAGAGGACTGTTTTAGGCAGATATTGTGACGTGTCGTCGTATAAAATTCACTACAGGGCATATCCCGTAAAAGGCCAGCTGTATCGGTTTTATAAACTGTGTTGCATGGGGATTTACGTTTATACAATAACCTACAACGTATTGAATGTTGTATGCACCTTGAGCTTAGATCACACATAGCACACCAGCGTTTAGATGCATCCTAAAACAAAGCCCAGATACAGTAGTATGTGCTAATCTGTCAGCGTAGGCTTTGTTTATATGATAATACAAATCAACTGTGTTTTTTTTCTACAACAGAATGTATTTTCAAGCACAGCAATGTAAACATGGCATATAAATATAACAAATGAGATGCTTTGCCAGACTTTTTAAAGTATGAAAATATACACAACAAACATGTACTGAAAAGTGTATATAAAACAAATACAAATGTTTATGATGCACACCTTTCCAAGTTATCAACATGTCATTGTCAAAGGACGCACTATAGTGTATGTTTGGCAGCAGAACGTTTACTATCCATATATAGCACATTGGTGGCCCAACAAGATGTATGCGCGTTTTTAAATACGTAAATATTCTGGTCTCATCCGGAATATCCGTTTCGTAACGGCCAAGGTCAGTTAATTGGATGCACGTGCCGACGTCGTGGTCCTACTGGGCTAACAATTTACGTTTGTTTGGTTTAAGGTGTTTCGGATAAACTCGGTTACTTTCGTGAAATTCCGATAATGTCCGCTAACCAATTACAGTCAAGTTACGGAAAGAAATGACGATTCAACATTATTAGAAGCATTTTCTTATTTTACGAAAATTACCGGAGGTATAACACGATTGTCTCCGGTGGAACACCTTAAGATAGAGAGCTGCCTCACAGCTGTTGTGATGTATCATGCTCGAGGAAATGTCTGCGGGTAACGCGAATGCAGGAGTTTACGTTTGGCACAGTGGCCTAGTAAGAAATTAGGCCAGTAGACTATGCCATATTTATCAGCAGACGTCGTTTTACTCCGTTCTCACTTATTTCACAGTTTTTATAGGAAAGTATAAACTACAAAAAACGTGTTCTCTTTTTTGTTTTAGTTCATTCATAACCGTTGTGTTAAAATCAATTAAAATGTCTCAAATACCTCTCAGTGTATATGTAGTTAGAACATTAAGGCTTTGAATTAGCCAAATCTCGACTTATCCCAGATTCGACAATGCTGCACTAAAACTGTTAACAACTGTGACATACTGTAATGGTTTAAAATTCTTTAATGGATTATTTTGTATTATACAAATCTGTTCACAAAGCCTTCACATTCCTGTGTATTATAATACTAACTTTTAAATTGAAACTTCCCCACTAATATTACTTATTTGTTTTGACATGTGTACCCAGACAACGAATCACGATTGTTACTCCGTGCAGACCTCTCTATATAATATCTCCATAACTTAAACGTACTTGAACGCACCCACAACTATAATTAATAAGCGTCTTATGAAGTGGGTTATAGTTTAAAGCATAAGCGTTCATGAAAAATAGAGGACTTATTATTTGAGTGTATACGTATTATAATCATTTACACAATAAGTGTTGGGTATCTTATTACTTAGCGATTACAACTGCAACAAAGCCCGTATATGGACGCTACTTCTTTAATCGTTAAGTAGAAGTACACATGACACGAGTGCTAACAGGTGATTAAATGTGTTTTTATTCAGCACCACTCCAACATAGGAAGAACGCTGTGGGTTAAATTCTATATAGTGACATTTAAGTTGTAACTTTAATTTAGCAAGAAACTTAAATATCACTGTGTGGAGTTGTCCTATTAAAGTTTGTCTTGTCCTGAAGTGGTCCGGTTATGAGAGGCTCACTGTACATACTTGTAGTTGCATCTACTCTATTAAAGTAGGTGGATATAAAAACAGCGGCAATTTTTCGCAACTATCACCCTACTATGTGTTTTGAAGAGCTATACAAAATATAGATGCGTTACAAAAACGAAGGGGCAAAGAAAATGTGTCAATTCATCGACCGAGTGGAAAAAAATATGGAAAGGTGTGCATGCTATTATAATATGTTCTCCTTATACATATGTGTCTGCATGGTAAACTTACTATATGAAAGATCATGTATCATGTGCAAAGTGTAGTTAAAATATGGTACGACTAAAACTGGTTATTAAACTGACACCTTGCATTCAACTTTAACACATCGAATACAAAGTGAAATGTTTGAGAATACCTAAAGAGTGTTTCTCTGTGTTTGGTTCAATTTACGTTAATATTTAAACGGAAAATAATTTGTACTTTTAATATACGTTTATGCAATGTCAGCCAAAATGCGGCATTTATATAAACATGCAAAGAAACAAGCCTTATTTAGCATTCTGTAATAACGACAGCTGATTTGTTTTGAAGACACAAAGCTTGCAAAACCATGTGTGTGTCCGGAAATAAATTTCCCTGATTTACAAATTGACTTTTATACGAAGGGCCATGCAGTAGTGTATTTTTTTGCACGGATTGAGTCAAACTTGCTGAATGCTGAAGTAAGTGCTTAAACAAATTTGCTTTATCTGTGAATGGAATAAAACCACTACAAGCATTGAGAAAACAGTTTCAAGGCCATGGATAATATGGATAATTAAAATGGTATCCTCATTGTAAGACTCATGCTCGTTTGGTCTTATTGTATAACGAGATGGAGATAACAACGCCTCTTTGAAACAATACATACTCAAAGGGGCCATCAAAGGGACATATGATGTTCAACATTATAATGTTCTTATGAACAAGAGTTCAATGTGAGGGAATCGTTTCATTCTGTCAAACCGTATGATTGTAAGTTTCCATCATTCGGTCTCTTTTTAGGGGACAATTCGGGTTCATGCTCGATCATGACCGTACGATAAGTTTCCTTATGTGATAAACTTATATAACTCTTGTTCAAGTTCATTGTCGTGACCTTGACCTTGATCTGACACAAAGTATCCCATATATAAAACCATCACAGTTTGTCACGTATATGATCACGTCTACATCGTATAAAGATTTGAACTGTTGAACCATTTTATTTTAGTAGTCATCCTTTTAAAGTAACACATGTGCTTAATCATCCAAACGAAGATGTGTACTGTATTACATAAGCATTAATCGTGTTTTGAAAATAAATAGTTTGGAGATATTGAAGCAAGACATTATTAGCAACGAACCGGTGATGATGACTTGTAGAAGAAATGCAAAATGCGTCTATACCAATACTAGATACGTGAACTAAAATACGAATGTGTATCATGGCAGCTTGCACCAACATGCTAATCATAAATAGCCTTTGCGTTTGTTCTTTTACTTTAATATTAAACCTCGATTGGGCAGCAAATAACACGACCATGTAATCGAAACTTTTTCATTAACGTTTTGAGAGTTTTTTTGCAATCAGTATACATAATAAACACACATCATGTTGTGGTATGTGTTAAACACGAATTTATTATGTCTTTAACTTAAAAAAGGGTGTTATAGACCACGCTCAGACCACGAAGTTCATTGCACGACATTTTGATTTGTTAATTAGTGTTAAATCCGGAAACTTAAACAAAGCTGACAGACGATAAGTTGATTTCAACTCCTAATATGGCGGACTACCTACAATGTCCTGACACCCACACAAGTAGTATGTGCGTGGTTGTTTCGTGCTTTTGATCTCTTTCTTTTTTATTCGTTTATGTAAGTGTTTGTTGTGCAGCTGTTGTTGTTATGTTCACGTGCTATTGAGGCATTGTGCTCATATAATGTACATACAGATTAATAGATAATCACATGCATGAATAACACAAATATACACGCGTGGTTACAGGCAAGTCATAGACAGCTGAGGTTTTCAGTTGTGGTCTACGGGTTTTACCAAGATCCGCCATATCTCGTTTATGATTCACGAAGATGGTCTACAAGTGCACGTTTTACCCGTGTTCATGCAACCCTTATAACCATGATACGGTGTTACGATAGCACTAACTCATGTTTATCGGGGCTTGCATAAAAACTTAACTTTTTTTCAAGTAATGTTATTCTTTTGGAATCTGTATTTACTTTTTTCGGAATAATCAGCTGTTTCAGGGTTAATATTATCTAACATAATTGCGTGACTTGACGTTTCTCGTTAGTGCTTAAGTACAACAGTAGTGTTATTGTCTCCTAGCGTAGGATGACTCATGCAGAACATAGAAATTGTTGAACTGACTGGAATCGCATTAGAGACATAAAAGTACTGTGTTTGATATTTATTGTTCTATCAGCTAGTTGGAATAAAGTATACTATAACTAGCACACCGCATACTATTAAACATCAAACAGCTATGGATGTGCCAGAATGTTGACGCCTATACTAAACTGTTCTATCTACTGTTTGTAATGTTAGTATGTGTTAATCTATTCACAAGTTGGCTTTCTCGCAACAGCAGGGAGGTTAAGAAAGAGAGTATAATGTGTTCTTCTTTAGTTTATAGCTTTTAACACAGTTTTGCACCAAATAACTCATAAAACCACGAGATGGATTAGAATGTAGGTTTTATAGTTTTACGCTTGTAATTGGTATATAGCCAGACATTTCCTAGAACAATCTGGATTAAGATGTGGTAATCGACGAATAATGTTGATACAATACTCTTCATATAGTTCCGAGAAATCCAAGGTTTCCCAAATGTGTGCTAAGAGGTAATAACGAGCGTTCACTCAGTCTTAAGGTGTTCACTCCAAGGAGAACTATCCCAAGGCAGGGTTCGTTTGTGTGTGTGATTGCATGGCCATATTTCAACAGAGCGTATATTGGTAAGTTATACTCTGGTACATAGTTTTAGAAGAAATATCTAAGGAAAAGTTTAACCAGAATCAAAGAAAAACATAGTTTGAGTCAGGGTACTGTTTGGAGTCTGGTGTTGTCTGCTTTTGATTAAACAAAGGAATCGACTATCTACCGCTTGCTGGTTCCTATGTTGTAACAAAGTACCAGTATCTACTTGAAAGTAACATATCGTAAGTGATTTGCATTATAAAGATAAATAAGAAGATAACTTTACATTTAAACGTACAACTATACATATTTATTTAGTCTAATATTCCATCGAACATAAAACAATGGGTATTATACGTAGTAACGGCCGCTCTTAGAGGCTGGAATGTCGCGTTTGTACGACTTACAGGTAAGAAGTAGAAGGTAGATGCTCTTGTACAAACGTCCCAAATGCAATCAAGCGATTTTTGCATGAACTAAAGAGTTTTGGCTTAAATAGAAGCTGCATGACCGTACCAGGATTCGAGTCTACAACCATCAAATACACATACAAGTACCTTACTCATGTCTGAGGCTGAAACATATGTTCGGGTACCAAACGTTTTCTATTACCAATCAGAATTATTCTCATCGTGTAATGTTCCGATCATTTTCCGTACCTTGACTTAGTCTTGTACGATTACAGACATCCTCAAAAAGTCCCGAACACTTTCAGGACGGAACATCTTAGCGTGCCTAATACATTGTACTCCAGGTATATCCGTAACTATTTTCCTTGTTTCAGATTGTTCAGATCATTTCTTTTGATTGTATGCCAAGAACTTCAGAGGTTTTGCAAGTAACAAATAAAAGCCTAATTATGATACCAGTGTGTGCTGTTTTCTGCTTATTGTAATTACATAACTTGGGTTTTTTTCTGGTTGCTGTAAACGCTCTTCTTCCAGATGTATCTTGTCTGTGAGTAATTACTAATAACTTAAGTACAGTCCCTCACTCTGAGTTCAATAATTGTAACAGCGCTTTATCTGAATAGTAGGTATACTTATGTTCAAAAGATAATGGTTTATTGATAACGCATCGGTTACATAAACTGTTCAATGCGAAATAAAACTAAAACAGTATTAATATATACATGTACCAGTCTTTGATATTGATGCTTCACTGTTTTGGTATCGTTGTGTTCTACATGATTTTTGAACTTTCGGTGATACTTTACTGTTGATCTACATCTTGTTATAAAGAGCCTAAAATACATGGGGGAGAGATAGAGATAGAGAGAATGAGAGCTGCGGCAGACCTTAAATAGAAAGAAACGAACAGACAGACCAACGGTCGGACGAAGGCATAACAAAGTGAGAATGACTTACTCACGCTGCTTGTTAGAAGTTCTCGTTTATTACCACATTGTCTATTATAGCTCACATGTGGCACGCAATGATACCATGACAGGAGGATGCATTTGTTTTAAGGACGATGACTTTTAAAAGCCAACTGAAAACACGAGTGCCAAGTTTAATGTATCACGTGTGGCATATATGTTGAGCAAATCACGGACTCACTGCGTGATGTTTTCCACTGACTATGTATGCAAGACTTACCACAAAAATATATAAACACATGCTTGGAAAGTGTGTCATCTGTCTCCCTATTAACTATCACTATTGGCAGCTGTGATATCTTTGAACGTATTGGGATTGAGAGTGTAACAGTGTATCGATTACATTTACTTATGTAGCTAACAAATCATACATGTAATGTTGTAGGCATGGACATGGTTAAGGTAAATGCCAGATGGTTCAATGTGTTGTATAATTTGTAAGTCATTGTCACCACCACAGTGATTCTCCAATACATTACTTATATACGATTGACGCAAATTTGGTAAAATGATTTGGTTAAAGCTGTAACCTTGATACTGTTGAAAGGACGTTCATAACAAGAACAGATGACATTTTAACTGAACTAGCTATGGTCAACTTACGATTTTAACATTCCTAAAATGCAGAGATTTGGAAATTCGAGGCGTTCTTTTATCAACTTGGTTCTGCAGTGGTCGGCCTGATATTGGCGTTTACTGACTGGGTACTGTAGGGCCGTAAGAATGACTTATAGTTAGTGAATACATATCATCAGCAATGTATAGTGATCACACATGTATGGGGTGATGAGATTCGCTATTGAATTAAGAAATATGCGTGAACTCTTGGTACGAAGTTAATGGAGATATTAGCATTCCAATTAGACACAATGAAACTGAGCGACAGGTAGATACTCTAGATAGGTTCATCAACACACTTACAACTTCCAGTAAACAAGTAGCCTGCTAAGCATCAAGTCATTCCATTATTTAATAGGATAACCCACCCGAAGCTTTATCTCTAACTAATATAGTCACAAGAACGTTAATGTTGTAGAGCATGTTAGTTTAGTTCATGGATGTCCTTGGGTTAAGTTTTTTTGTTTAGAGATTTGCATTATGTTGCTGTATTGTGAAAACGTGTGTTGTTGTGTCCATAGTGTGGGGTCATTGACTTCGCTGTAGGTAAAGTATACTGTATTATCACATGTTGCCCACGTAGTACAACCACTACGAATAGCTTTATATCACACACGTTAAATATACCTCAAGACGCGACATTCGGGAACCCATTGGGCGGCGTGCACAGCAGGGGGCGTAAGCGCAAATAAAAGGTCACATTATATACATGTACAAGTAATCGTTTAGACAGTTCTGTGTAGTGCCAGTTAGCATATCTCTGTAACAGTATTACATGTTTGTACGTTGTCGCATTCCACAGAAATATTACATTCTTGTCTGTCACGTTGTGTTTGTAATATTGCCAATGCTTGTTTCCTTTTAACCTTTCGTGAGTTTTGCAAGTACAGGGTGTCCATAATATATAATAAACTTGATGGTTTAAACCAATACCGTATAGAGTCGGAACGTTGATCAATAATTAACAACAAGGTCTATTTCATCGAGCGGACATTATGCTTTTTCAGGATTTCCTTTGGGATTGTTCGATTCCCGTGTTTAGTGTGTTCTCTCAGTATTTATTTGATTGGTTTATTTCTTTATCTGTAACCTAGATTAATCAACACAATAGGTAAACAATGTTGTGTTAATTATTTAAAATCTTTCTCTGATCATCCAATTACGAACTCGTTGATACAAAGAGAGAACAGTTTCATTTATTCATGTAATCTACTTCGAAATTTAAAAAAAGAAGCCGTATCTTTCTTTGAAGTATTTTTGTGTTTGAACAACAGGCCTGATGTTAGTGTAACACAATAATCCGTCTCCGAAAGTGGTGTAAAATGACGAGAGAGAAAAAGTGTAAAAAAAGTATATCAAGCTATTTTTTCGTCACCGCACAACGAATATACAAAAATAGTTATTTTTCAAAGCTACCTGATATGCCAATATTTAATCTTTCAAATTAATAGAATGGCTGATGATAATGATAATAATAATAACTAATAATAATAATAATAAT
>ENA-OREC01000268-OREC01000268.1-marine-metagenome-genome-assembly--contig:-NODE-268-length-17928-cov-72.390846_pt1 | contig 17928 bp, 17 predicted proteins | sample MGYA00248626_ERZ508543 | MGnify/ENA primary metagenome ERZ508543 (study PRJEB26211, sample SAMN05518279) | marine metagenome | isolation source: Puget Sound, Washington, USA | host: Bankia setacea...
AGCGTATTTGCAAGCTTTTGACGAATACGCCCTTCCTCATTGAAAGCTGTGATAACCAACGAGATCTTGGGCCAATTGGCCTCCCCTGAAGTATCGACATCTTTTACACCCGCATCTTTTACAAGAATCTTTAGTATCACGGGATACAAAAAGTAACTGTATATCGCAAATATCGCGAGCAACCAAAAAACAACAAACAACATAATTCCATCACTCCTGAGAAGGGGGACAATAATGGGGTGCGCTCGCTAGACCAATCACAAGCCTGAAGTAATAGCTATATAACTGTGCAAGTCACAGCCATATTTCGCTAATTGTACACCTAAACCTGAATAAACTATTACATAGAAATAGCGCCCTAACGCTCTCCACAGGAGTCGCCACCACAGCGTGAATCAATAAAAATCAACTTTCGCTATGCCATGTAAAAATATCCGACAAAGGCTGGCAACATGCTTGCACCACCTTCCATTTTTCTAACCGCACCCATTCGCGCCTTACACAACTTACGGATTACTCAACACCACCTAACGCAATAACAATTTGAACGCGTCAATTCATTCTTGCCACTCCTGCTGTCGTGGCAACGCCCACCACCATAAACAAAATGCGCAAGCGCTGTGGCCAGCCAGAATCAAACCAATCGCCTAAATCTAAGCAAAATACTCTATAAGCTATGAAGATAGAAACACAAAACAACCCTAACGCCAACAAACAAGAGAACCTACACCCCGGACGCCAAATAGGTCGCCATACGGGCATACAAGCCCTATAATGCGCTGCCTGTTACAGCAGTCAAACAAGGCGCCTCCATCTCGACATTACCCCAATCAAATAGATAGTGTGAACGTGATCCAAAGGCAGTGTCCCAACCCGATAGAGCGTGCAGCGGGCCGCTGCCCTGCTGACCAACTTTCACCTACTACCTGAGCTCCTGCTAGGAAGACAAAAAATCGGAGTATTATGTCTCAAGCAAAAAGAATGGTTAAACACTCCACGATCTATGCCGTTGGTAACATAAGCCGGCAGCTAGTCGGATTTCTGATGCTGCCGGTCTACACCCGCTTTCTGTCACCTGCAGATTATGGAGTCGTTGGGCTGCTCATTTTTATGGTAAGCCTGATTGAGCTTTTGTTTGGCGGCCATATGTTCAATGCAGTACCGAAATACTACTACGACGCAAACTCAGAAGCTCAAAGAAAAAAGGTGTTATCCACCGCCTTATTCATTACCGGTGCAATAAGCACAACAACCGTATTACTTGTCGGATTTTTCAGCGACCAGGTATCAGGTATCTTATTTGGAAAAGATACCTATGCAACAATTGTGAGCATGTTTGCTGTACTAATCCTCACTCACGCGCTAGAAAACTATGCTTTAGTTTATATTAGAATTCAGCAAAAACCTTGGTTATTTGTCGGAGCAAGCCTCTCAAAACTCGTACTCCAATTGTCGCTAAATATTTATTTTGTTGTTGTACTGGAGATGGGGGTATATGGAATAGCCGTCAGCACCATGAGCTCGTCGCTCATATTCTCTGCCATCATGACTACCTACACGCTTAAATCAGTAGGCTTTGAGTTTGGTAAAAATATTTGCATAACACTGCTCCGATTTTCTTGGCCGCTATGGATTGGTGGAATTGCAGGCCTTTACATCGGATCGGCCAACAGATACTACCTTAGGACATTCAGCTCACTTAACGATGTTGGCCTTTTTGAGCTTGCCGCAAAATTTAGTGGTATTGTTTTCCTTCTGGTTTGGACACCATTCCTACAATACTGGCAAACGGAAAGGTTCCGAATCCAAAAAGATAGCAACGCCATATACGTTTACCAAACCGTATTTAAAATAATAACATTCCTACTTTTTTCTGTAGGAGTTGGAGTTTCGCTTTTTTCCAAAACAGTAATCGACATTATGGCATCCAGTGAGTTTGGTGCATCTTCAAACGCAGTAGCTTTCTTGGTATTTGCAGCAATATTTAACTGCCTTACAACATATAACAATTTTAGTTTTTTACTAAAAGAAAAAACAACTACCATTACCAAAAACAGCTACATTACCGCCGGCATCATTACCGTGTTCTTTTTTATCTTAATACCTGCTTTTGGCTTTGTTGGGGCTGCAGCGGCAGCCTTATTGGCAAATATAATACAGTTTACACTCATATTTTTTTCTGCCAAACGCTGCTATGACATGAAGCTCAATTTACCTAATTTAATTTACACTGCGTCCGTATCCTTCAGCGCGATCTATTGTGCCCACTTGATTCCCGATCTGCCCTTGATTCAAGATATTTTGTGTCGCGGGGTGATTTTTGTAATCACAGGCCTGCTGATAGTATTACCTCTTTATACGGACAAAAAATTGCGTAATTTCATAATCCAGAACTTCATCAAGCCTAGGAAAAAGATATGACCCTCCTATCTGAATCCCCACAGATCAAACGGGTACTGCATATTGTTTCTGGAGATAGGTGGGCTGGCGCAGAATCGCAAGTATACGCACTGCTTTACGAGCTAAAGAAGTACTTTCATGTATATGCCATTGTCATGAACGAAGGCGCGCTTGCCCGCAAGCTGCGCGAAGCAAATATAAACGTATACATAGTCGATGAATCAAAAATCTCCGGCTTTACCGCGTTTAAGCAGATCCTATCTTTAGTTAGAAGCATTTCGCCAGACATTGTTCATACCCACAGAAAAAAAGAGAATATTGTTGGTAGTATAGCCAACGCTCTATCACGCAGAGTGCCCTGCGTTCGAACAACACACGGCGCACCAGAATTTTCGCCGTCGGGAGTTCGGGCGCTAGTCTCTCATTTAGACAAGTTTTGCGGCCGGCATTTACAGCATGGAATCATATCTGTTAGCGATGAGTTAAAAGAACTACTAACTGAACACTACGACCCTTCAAAAATATACACCATATACAACGGCATCTCGAAAGCACAACTTCCCTCTCTTTCTTGTAACAAGAGCCGCTATAGCAATACAGATGTAAATATTGGTATCGTAGGGCGACTAGACCCAGTAAAACGTTTAGATATTTTTATTGACACCGCTACACAACTTATAGCTTCGCACCCAGAAAAGTCTTTCAAATTTCATATTTTTGGTGAAGGTCGACTTGAGTCAGAACTAAAAAAAGTTGTGTTGCAGTCTGGCTGTATTGATGAAATTCTATTTCACGGCCACGTAAGTGACGCAATAAGCCATATTAAATCTATGGATATCGTGGTCATGTGCTCGGACCACGAAGGTCTACCAATGACGGCACTAGAAAGCCTTGCCGTCGGAACTCCCGTAGTCGCACACAGCGTCGGGGGCCTAACAACGCTCCTCAAAAGGTACCCTAAGTTGCTCGTGGATAACCACACCCCCACAGGCTATGTAAATGCGATCACCCAGCTAATCTCAGAGCCGTACGCAATAATAGATTTACCCGACATCTATGAAATCGAACACACAGCGACTATCACATCAAAACTCTATTCCGACCTTCACCTGCAAAAAAAATAGCGTAACCCATGGATAATAAATTTGTATTCAAAGAAAATAACCTCGATCTCATACGGCTTTTTGCCGCCTCACAGGTAGCCGTTCTACATTCGTTTGAGTTCATGTTCGCCGAAAAAACAGGCAATATCTTTTTCGAACTGCTACGACTAACGCCAGGAGTACCCATATTCTTTTTCATAAGTGGGTACCTTATTAGCAAATCATTCGAAAAAACACCAAAATTGATTCAGTATTCTAAAAACCGCGGCCTACGCATCTTTCCCGCTCTTTATATATGCGTATTTATCAACATATTAATGGTTTACGCTACAGGATACCTTTCACAGACTGATGCTTCATTTTGGGATTTGCTAAAGCTTTTCTTCGCTAAGGTTACATTTCTTCAATTTTACAATCCAGATTTTATGCGACAGTTCGGTGATGGCGTGCTTAATGGCAGCCTCTGGACAATATGCGTTGAACTTCAATTTTATGTGCTTATTCCAATAATTTATGCCGCGTTTGCCAAGAATAATCATCTATCAAACAAAACTGTAATCATATTAATTGGATTGTTTTTCATCGCGAATCGGATATTCTCAGAATTTCAATACTCCAGTGAATCAGGCCAAATTTGGTTCAAATTACTTAAAGTGTCATTCCTACCTTGGTTCTACATGTTTCTCGTCGGTGTTTTCTTTCAACGAAACAGCGCCGCGATATATCAGCTATTGCGTAGATTTCCAACGATATTGCTTTTCATGGTTTACATTATAGCTGCAATTACAAGCAGTCATTACGGTGCAAATATTGGTAACAACCTTAATCCAATATTATTTTTATTGCTTTCGGCTACAATATTTAAGCTAGCGTACACAAAACCAAATCTGGGAAAGATATTGCGAGGGAATGACCTCTCTTACGGCATTTATATCTGGCATATGCCCATCGTTAATCAAATGATTTTTCTGAATTACAATCAGGACAATCACCACGCATTAGTGGCCATTGTAGCTACAATTTTAGTCTCTTCTTTATCTTGGGCCTTTATTGAAAAACCAAGCCTGACAAAGAAAACATATAGCCTTCATCCGGCAGGTAAAAAATAGAATGAAATTTTTTAAAAAAAAAATAGTAGCCCAATATGGGGGCAAAAAAGCTTTTGTTCGCCATGTCTACTACACTCTACTACACCGGTTTTTCTCTTTATACCGTAGATATTCAAAGCCACCCATGGATACAGACCGAGTAATATTTGTTTGTAAAGGTAATATATGCCGAAGTGCACTAGCCCATTCTGTTTACCAAACTCAGTTTGAAGCTAAGGTTGTTTCCTGCGGACTTGATACAACTCCAAGTCAACCGGCTAACCCAAGAATCCAGAAAATAGCAAAAACCTTGGGCTACGATATGTCCGAGCACCGCACGACAAGAATTGATCAGCTCGATATCAAAGCAAATGACCTATTAGTCTGTATGGAGCCTCGCCATGTACAGGCGGTTAAGTACATAGCCCCCAACGCCAACATAGTGCTGCTCGGATTAATGCTAGAATCACCTATTGTCTACATCCACGACCCATTTACATCAATAGATCCATACGCGAATCGCGTGAGCAAAAAAATAGTGGAGGCTACGCTAATTCTGGGGAAAGCCCTTAAAAATCGACAATAGATCTGACGCTAATGAAAGAACTGTTCCGTGACCTTAAATGGTATTACTCAGAGTGTATAAAGCAAGACTTTGGCTTTATGTGCGCCTGCGCGTATTTGGTTTTTTCATATTTAAGACCACAAGCAATTTACCCCGCTCTAGACATTTTACCGTGGACTCAATTATCAATATTATGCGGGCTTGGTTATCAAGTTACTCAAAGCAATATTCGATTTCAAGAATCCCATGTAGCGCTCTTACTTTTTTTCGTTGTCGTAATTTGTTCAAGTGCAACCTCCCAATATACGAGCACCTCGTTCAGTAAACTCGACTTATCCTACATCTGGCTGGTAGAAGTGTTTTTTTTCACGAGCTGTATTCGTAATCTCCACCAATTTCGTCTTGCCCTTACCCTCTTTTTTTTGATCATATTCAAAATGTCCTTCTTTGGCGCAAGAACTTGGGCAACTAGGGGCTTCGGATTCACAAAGTGGGGGCTAGCAGGGCCTCCAGGTTTTTTTGCAAATTCCGGGGAGTTTTCTCTATTGATGGCAATGGTCGCTGTTATTAGCCTCGCATTTTTAATGAAACGCGACCACCTGAATAAAATCTACTTTTTGCTGCCTATAACAGCGTCCATGACGGTTCTAGGCGCAAGCTCAAGAGGCGGACAAATTGCCCTTATTGTAGGACTTCTTTACATTGGTTTTACTATCGGAAAACTAAAAGTAAAGAACTTGATTTATATAGGGCTAGCGGGCTATATAGGCTTTTCTTTGCTTCCTCAGGAGCAGAAAGATCGTTTTTCTAATATGGGAGACGACAATACGTCGACATCCCGCTTAAACTATTGGAATGCGGGCATCGAAATGATGAATAAATACCCGTTTTTTGGAGTAGGGCACTACGGATTTCCCGAATACTACGCTACCCATTATTCTCATCATAAAAAAGACGTCTCTGACTACTTAAAAAATAGGAGAGAAGTGGCCCACAACTCCTTTGTTCAAGTCGGTAGTACGCTAGGCTATCTAGGACTGGCTTCTTATACCTATCTATTGCTGTTATGTTATTTTTTTACTCGACGTATTCGAAAAATGAGCGCTACCGTTTACCTTCAGAACACCCCGTGGGTTGCGCCTCTGTCTACAGGCTTAGATGCAGCTATAATTGTGTACATAATCGGATCGTCTTTCATGTCAGTCGCCTTCTATCCCTATATTTATTTGATGTTGATGTTCAACCAGTCACTCTATAACGCAGTAAGGCACGAAAGCTCCCCCTCTAAAGTCCGGGCAACATGAAGCATTTCACATTACAGCGTGGAACGGCGCGCCACATTGAATATATTTAATACAGAAGTATTAAATTTGGTACAAAAAGCGCTATCCTATCTGCAAGCAGTGTTCGGAGGTACTTATGAAACAGACGCTTATTTTCATCGTGACTTACCTGATAGCAAGTTACGGTATATGTGAATCGACCATAGACGAGCCAACTTGGTCTTTTACTGACGACTTTGAAGGTTCCGTAGACAATACTTTTTGGGCTGGGGCAGGTGTATGGGTAACATACGGTGCCGATGATCCGACAAAGCCTGGAAATAAAGTCATGGCAATGAAATACGTGCCAAACAGTGAGGGACAGGGTGATTCATGGACAGAATACGACTTCCATTTAGGTATACAGGCGGTGCAGGTTGAAATCAGATACGACCTTTATGTTCCACCAAATTATCAACATATAGAGAATAATCATAAAGTCTTTGCGCTTTGGTCCGGTACCTACGGAAAAGCAAAAGCCAACATCTCAGTATCGAGTGAAGCTTGGGGGAAATCTGGAGGTGCCACACCTTCCGTATATGTCGGTGTAGATGGTAATAACTATGGCCACGCTATGCTTTCTGACTCCCCCCTCATATGGAACGATGGTGAGGGACGATGGATAGAAATTCATATTTTTTTCGAACTCGCAGAAAATCCATCAGATACAGGAAGGCTTGAAATTTCTAAAAATGGTTCGATTATCACGGCAACTCATCATCGAGACCTTACCAAACCTTACACAGGCGCGCCCGAAGGCGAAAACCTTATTCAATATTCGACCAAAGGTAATTTTATAGATCAGGGGACAATTCTTGGTTGGGCAAATGGAGCCCCTGAAGGAGGCTTCAAGTCTGATACCGTATTTTTAATTGATAACTTTTCAATTAAAGCGCGAGATACCCACGGTAGCGTCAAAGCTACTCACGGCCCTATCGACCCAGAGATAACCAAATTTAGGAAAAAGTAAACTCTATTTTGACTAAAGATTAGTACAGGATATATCCTGTACTAATCTTTCAATACTACCTTTGATATTACTGCTTTAAATTTCCCGCCAGCTCCTTTGGGTATTTCCTTAACAATATTGACATCCACACAAGTATCTTTGCCTACTCGCTTACAAACCTCATCTATTATTTTAGGTATCTCCGCGGCGATAAACCCCTCTGCTGGAACAATTTTTAGTTCCAACTCCCCAAGCTCTTGCTGAATGTATTGCGCCATCAAAATATTGAAGCCCTTTAGCACTGGACTCAGTCGCCCAACTGGAATCCCACTTTTGGTATAAACTATATCGTCCTTCCTGCCTTGTACTTCTGTCAAAATAGGAGTATTTAGCCCACAATCGCAATCATCTGGAGACATTACCCCCAAATCGCCCATTGCATATCGTAGAAACGGCATCGTGCGATTGACCAAGCTGGTGCAGACAATATTCCCCAAATCTCCGTCAGGCAGAGGGTTCCACTGATCGTCCAAAATTTCTACAACAGCGTAATCTGGTCGAACATGATATTTTCCTTTACTACACTGCGCCCCAAATACAGACATCTCAGCACAACCATATTGATCAAATATTTTACAGTCAAACGCAGCCTCAATAGTTTCCCGATGCTCTGTAGAAAGCGTTTCTGCTGAGGTGACAACCCCGTCCAGTTTAAAGGTTATCCGCTGTTCAATCATTTTTTTTGCCAACACATAAATCGACGATGGATATGATTCGATATAATGCGGTGCGTATTCTATTATTTTTTTAATGTATGCCAGTATGTTGGTATCCGACAAATGATAGGACGACATCAATAAAGAATTCTGAAAAAAACTATGCCTCCAGTAGGGGCCTCTAGCTTCCGGTTTTTGAAGTATTCTACCCCCGATAACAACATGCTTTTTTTTAGGGTCTATGTTATTGGATAACAGAAATTCGTCAAAAAATGCATAATTCAGTTGCCTGTCCTCTTCCGAGCAATAAATTTCTAGAGGGGTACCAGTAGTGCCAGTAGTCTTTACCCGAATAGGATTGCTCACGCCAAAATTAAGTGCTTTTCGTCCAGCTCTTCTTATCACGTCCTTGGTTACGACAGGCAGTTTTCGTAAGTCTTCTAGCGATTCCAGCGCTACAAAATCAGCGCCCTTCACTGCATAAAAATCTTTGTAGAATTCATTTTTTTTCAGTATTTCTTTTATTTCCGCATTCAACTCCTGGATCGCATACTGGTCAAATTGTTCTTTTGACCAACTTTTTCTGTCCGAGATTTGCGATAAAAAATAACTGTAACGACCTTTAGTTCGGATCCGCTGGAGCTGAAGCCCTTTGATACTAACTAATAAGTTCTGCAGGTAGAGCGGCAGCTCCAAATATAATTTCTCCATCATTCCAGCTGCCATGTTTCACCCCTGATCTGAGATTACATTAAATATTTTTTTGCCTATAGCGTCATAGTCAAATCTCTCTACTGCATGCTTTCGAGCGGCTTCGGAAAGAAGCATACGCCTATCTGGCGATTGCATTAGCTCAACAATTTTGCTACAAAAATCTTCACTACTTTCAGCAACTTCGGCCTGAACACCCGGCTCAATATCTAACCCCTCACACGACACTGGATGCGCCACAATAGGCATCCCCATCGCCATTGCGTCCAACATTTTCAATTTAGTACCACCACCATCACGAATTGGGCATATGTATATTGCGCATTTTTCGATATAGTCGCGCACATCGTCTACAAAACCCGTGACATGCATGTTTGCATCCGCTTCTGCAATTTCGTTAATGCGGGAAATACTACCTTTCCCAACCACAGTCATAGTCAGCTCACGGCCAATAGCTGTTTCTTTCAATTTTGGCCAGATTTCATTAGCAAATAATAGCATCGCATCACGATTAGGATACCAATCTAAGCCTCCTGCGAAAATCATTCCCTCTGTTTTAGAACAATCATACGGGACGCGCCGAGTAAAATACCCTAAGTCCACGCCATTAGGCACTACCTCAACTCTAGCGGATACAAAACCAGAGAGCCTAACTTCATCCAGCTCCGAACATACAAAATTTGAATAGGCATTTGCTGCGAACTGTATTTCAAGATCTTTAAGTAATCTAGCCTGCCAATTCATGTACCAAGCCATAAGCCCGCTAGCCAAGCCCGCTCTTCGCAAAAGCATGTCTGATTCAATGTTGTGATGATTTAGGATATAAGGCGTATCACCGATACTCACGAGAGGGCAAAGACCAACAGTATCGAAATAAACGAAATCGTAATTATTCTCACTTAAAGCAAGCTGAACTTTATCAGAATATTCTCTCGATTCCAGACAAATAACGTCATAACAGGCTCGTTTTAATAGGGAGGCTATCGCTGTAATATTTCGTGAAAATTTCCGGCTGTAACGCCCATGTTTTACCAGCACAACACTATTACAAAAAAGAGATAATTCATTCTCTATTTCCTCGACACCCTCTTCATATTGCGCATAGAAAGCACTAATTTTTGAATAGGTCGCCAATGAAATTAAATCTATATCTGCATACTTTGATACTTGCTTTAGCATATTGTATGTACGTTGCAAAGCACCGCCTTTTGGAGGGAAAGGCGCAAAATGAGACAGCCACAATATTTTCATTCAGACCACCTAATCCTTCCACTCTACATTTTTATAATCATCTCGCAACGAAAACTCATATACAGCTCGACATTTAAAGTATGAGTTTGGGAAAAACTCTACTTTTTTGCCCATCAAAGCTGCTGCTATACATACATGTAAACGATCAGTTCTAACCTTACTGAATCGACTAATAAACTTCATAAGTCTTGAGGTGGTATAATCAGTTATTGCATCATTCCTTGTCCCATACTCATAAATAACTGACAGATCTGCATTATCATCAGGCACCACCTTAAGCGCTCTCTCCACGTCCTCTCTAAAAAAATTCCCCACATCAGTATTACGCAACAGCTTAAATTTCAACTCGAACCAGGTGTTCTTTAACATAAGTGCGGGCTGAGGCAACCTAGAAAAGCTTTCCGATTTTCCTTGTAACCGATAGAATATTTTTCTAACCAATACTGAAATGAGCCCAATATTTTTTCGATTTAAAAAATCAGAAGGCTGGATATTAAATGCTAAATCTTTATCCAGATATACCTTTGCTCCAGAGGCGTGCTTAATCAAGTGCTCGTGAGTGACTTTTTCACGAGCAAATAGAATTACGTTTTCTCCCAATTTATCGAGTAAAATTTCATTCCCCGCTACAGTATGCGGCAAAAGAATTAGCATTTTTGCAGTTTCATGAAACCGCTCAAAAAACTCTCGGGCTTCAGGGTAGATTCCAACCAAATTACCGCCCCCGGCATACACGACAATTTTCCCTGAGGCATCAAAATCCTTCAGGTCGAGAATTTTCACATTCAAACCTGCCTGCCTAAATAAAATAAAAGCACCAGCCGCAATTAAGGCGTCCCCGGCGTTCCCAGGGTTAGCTCTGTAATAAATCACTTCGTCTTTAGGTAGAGCAGCTAAAAATTCACTTACCTTTAAATTTTCCATTTATTCTTCCAAATCTAAGCTTTAACAATTTTTTCTAAACAACTCTGGAGTTTTTGGAGTTGAATCTCTGTGCTATAATTTTTGACAATTCGAGCTCTGCCAGAGCTACCCAGTGATTTCTGCAAAAGCTCAGACTTGTATATTTTTTCCACTTTGCCCGCTAGCTCAAAACTATCCCCAGGTTCAAACAAATAGCCGGTTTCACCATCCACAATGGTTTCCACCAACCCCTGTAATCGAGAAACAACCAATGGTAACCCACAAGAAGCCATTTCGAGACTAGACATCGGAAATGAATCCCAACCAATCGACGCGATTACTCCGACATCACATTCAGGCATAATTGAATCAAGGTCCTTTCTATAACCTCCAAATACCACACGATCTATTGCTCCAGATCCCTGCAACTGCTCTATAAAAGGCAGCTCCTCTCCCTCTCGATTTCCAGTAATAAGACAGTACACATCGTTGAGGCCCAGATCATCGACCAATACTCTCATCGCATCTATTATTATTTGAACGCCCTTACGCTTCTCCATGTGCCCACTATAGAACAAGACAAAACTACCTTCTGGAATCCCAAACTCAGTTTGTAAGTAAAACTCAGATGAATTAAGTGGGCTATATTTATCTGTATCTATTCCAGTCGCAATTACGGATGTATTTTTATGATTTATCCCCCTGCCATTTACGGCATAGTGTTGCATAGCCTCCGACTCAAATATGAAGTGATTCGGCTTGCTCGACCGTAAGAACACCTCTATTCGCTTCATTAGGAGCTTAACCCCCCGGTTAAGACCACTAATAGTCGACCCCCAGTAGGAGAATATTGTTTCGACGCCCGCAGCACGCATCAACTTGCATGCTGGTGAATTGACCTGCAAGTCAAAGCAAAATGCGTATGCTATATTGTGCTCGCTAATGTATGAAGACATACGCTGAAATTGAGTAATGTTTCCGTATGAAAATTCAACGATATTTTCAAAACCTTCAGGCAGCGTTTCCGGCTTGCCTGATGAAAGACTGCTATATGCAAAATGCACATTTTTGCTAGATCCAGTAAATGTACACGCCATTCGGAAAAAAGTTTTTTCTAACGGCGACATCGCGTATCCCGCATTGGACGGCGTGTGGAATATCACTAGGAACCCCTTTTTCCTCATAATGTCACCTCACGATAAATCTTCAAATACGCGTCTTGCATGGCACTCAAGCTGTATTTCTCTCTTACCGACTTCTTAGCATTTTCGATCAAGCTGGCCCTTACATCCGCGCGCTCTAGTACAGTCAAAAGGCTATCGCAGATTTTCTCTACATCTCCAACGGGGGCTAATAGAGCTTCTGCTCCGTCAACAAGTACTTCTTCCACACCGCAGGTTGTTGCAACAATCGGTACTCCAACGCTCATTGCCTGTGTGATAGCGAGAGGGTGCCCCTCAGATGTTGAGGTAAGCAAATAGGCATCTATTGTAGATAAATAACTTGCCACGCTGTCAATGAAGCCAATCAAATAGACGCCATCTTCCATTCGATTTATTTTAATATAGTCTCTAAGTTCACTTGCCAGCGGACCTCGATCATCGCCCGCAATAGTGAGCACTATATCGACGCCTCTTGACCTTAAAGTTACAATAACATCAACCGCCAACTTATAATTCTTGGCGACGCGGATATTACCAAGGGCACCAACGATATATTTGGCCTGTATCGGAGGCGAAAAATACTCAGATTTTTTAATGTCTTTTTTCGAATAGGTATCGAGATCCACACCGTTATATACTACGTCAACTGCTTTAAGTGGAGACTGACCTTCAACAATAACTTTAAGCGCCTCCGTAACTGCGACTACTTTATTGGCGCCAAGCTTAATAAGTTGAAATTTCAGCCTTTTGAGTCTCTCTCCTCTCGAAATATCCACGCCACCATGAAACGTACAGACAACAGGAACGCTTCGCAGAATCCCAATCAACGAGCAGTAAACGCTAGCCCCTAAAAGATGCGATTGAATCAGATCTACCTTGCGCTTTCTCACAAGCCCAATGAGTGACCACAAATACTTAATGTTGAACGAACCTTTGCAATCTATAACAAGGACGTCTGCCCCCGTCTTATCAAGCTGCTGCTTAAGCCAACCGTCAGCTCTAACCACAGCAATCGTATCCCAACCCTGAAGTATCGATAGCTTAACCAAATCGATGAAAACCGTTTCGGCGCCACCAGGCCCTGTAGTATCAATAACATGTAATATTGTTTTCATAATCAGTTTTTCCGACCCACCCAACTGTCAACTAAGCTGGACATTTCCAGCGTCATGCAAGGCAGCGCATCATAGCACCTAGCATCTGCCATATCAGCATTTTTGCACCGACAACCAGAGACTAATATAATGCATGAAAATGCTTTCTTTTAAATTGTATACACATACAATTTAGTCACTAACGAAGCCTCAAAGATACCCCACCTATGGAAAAAGTACTGATACTGGACGCCAACCAGAGAAGCGCCCTAGCTGCTACAAGAGCGCTTGGAGCAGCTGGCAACCTGTACATTGTCACTGCCGATAGCGTACCCGAAACGTTGGCCGGAAGCTCAAAATATAGCAAACAACACTTCGTATACCCAGACCCTGTAAAGTACCCTGACAGGTTCGTTGAACGTCTAATCGAATATTGTATCCGTCAAAACATTACATATATACAACCTGTTAGCGAAGTTACCAGCCGGCAGGTTGTTAAAGAACGTGAGCGCCTAAAATCCGTTGTCGTTCCTTTCAGTGATATTTCAACGATAGAATCTATTGCCGACAAGTCACAATTAATGGCTATGGCCACTAAACTGGATATCCCTATCCCGCATACGAGATACTTCACCAGCCTCTCAGAGTGGGATAGCAGCACTGAAATGACTTATCCCTATGTTATAAAACCTGCCCGCTCTAGATTTGCACACAATGGGGAATGGGTTTTTACTGTAGTACGCATAGTAAGAAGTTCGAGCGATCTTGCTAAATACCTCGCTTCGGACACCTATCTTCAGCACACTCCCTTTATGATTCAAGAATTTATACCGGGTCACGGTGCGGGTGTTTTCGGCCTATACTTTAAGGGGACGAAATTCGCACATTTTGCCCATCGCCGTATTCGCGAAAAACCGCCCTCAGGCGGAGTTAGCGTGCTCTCCGAGGGCATTTCGCCCGACCCAACCCTAATGGATTACGCTGATCGCATATTGCATAATGTCGGCTGGAGTGGTGTGGCTATGACCGAGTTTAGAATTTCTGAATCTGGTCAGCCATTTTTGATGGAGATTAATACCCGACTCTGGGGTTCCCTCCAATTGGCCATTGATTCAGGGGTTAATTTTCCGGCACTGACTTACCAAGCCTTTACTCAAACACCCGTTACCTGCACCGAATACACGACAGGAAAAAAATTGAGGTGGCTGCTAGGCGACCTGGATAGCCTCTATCTATTTTTCAAGGAAAAAAACAATAATTTCAAGCAGAAACTAGGTCGCCTTTTTGGCTTTTTTATACCATCCTCTAACTGCCGGAATGAAATTTTTCGCTTAAACGATCTTCAACCTGCATGGTTTGAATTGAAGCAATACCTTAATCATTTTGTTAGGCGCACGTAAATGAAGAATTTGGCTAAGCTAATCGTTAATTTAATTAAGGCCTACATCCTGCTGCCATTGAAATTAAGGAACAAACAGGACGTCTGGGTCATTATGTACCATAGAGTCCTACCCAAAAACTCTTCAGCTTACGAGCGTGAAGAGCCGGGAATGGTCGTCTGCCCCGAGACTCTCAACATGCACCTTGACTTTTTTAAGAAGCATTTTGACGTACAGGGGTTAGATGACGCGCTTAATCACGCAGCCCCAAGCAATACATTTAAACCCAAGCTCGTTATCACTTTTGACGACGGCTGGTCAGATAATTTTTCCCACGCTCTACCGATACTTAAAAAACACAACACTCCGTCGACAATCTATCTTGTGTCTCAAATGATTGGAACCAATCGTACTTTTTGGCCAAATATAATTTTAGCGATGGTGGAAGCCGGAGAGTCCGCACGAATCGTAAAAACGTTTAAGCTTGAACCAACGGTACCAGCCACAATCAGCCAACGGGAATTTGGCGCCCATATCATAAATCTAATGAAGTGCTACTCAGATGAAGAAATATGGTCTACTTTTGAAAGAGAAAATTGGATTGAGAGCGCAAAGGACGATGATAGGATGCTCAGCTGGAACGAAGTCATTGAGATGCAACATTCAAATCTGGTCGAAATTGGTAGCCATACCCGAAATCACTACCGTTTATCCAAAGACTTACCTAAAAATGTTATTGAAAACGAAATAACTCAAAGCGTAATCGACATCGAAACGAAACTGACTTCAGCCTGCAAGCACTTTTGTTATCCGAACGGAGATACCTGCCCCTCCGCAATCGAAATAGTAAACGCTAGCTTCCATACATCCGTAACAACAAGAAAAGGAATCAACCGATTTCCAATACAACCCCATAACCTTAAAAGAATCGGGGTGTTTGACGATATATCCGACACTCACCTAAAATTGCGTGCAAGGCTCTGCGGGTAGAGGGAAAGTCACGCCATTCTATCAGTGACTTCGCTGCAGTTACTGTTATAGTTATTAGTATTGGTGCAGACCAAATATATCGACTCAGAAATGGCTCAAGCAACGGATGCGTGAATCACACTGGCACCCCAACATACCCTTAGACATGCCTTATTTTGTGAAAACATATGGATAAACTTATTGAAATACTCGCTTGTAGCGACTGGTTAAACCGTCTTACGTCATCACTGGCCGGACAATGCGTCACAATATACACCCTGCATCGAGCGGCGATGCCCTCTCACCCCCATTTAGGTACCGATCCTGCACTACTCGACAAAGCTCTTCACGAACTTCGTGCAAATGGTTTTACATTTATTTCTTTGGAAGATGTCATCAAAGCAGGTGTAGACGGAGCACCTCTGCCTGAAAAAGCCATATGCTTTACTCTAGATGATGGGTACTCTGATCAAGCAGATCTTCTCACTCCAATTTTGCTAAGGCACGGAGCAAAGCCCACCTTCTTCGTCATTACCGACATGCTAGACGGTATCTCCTGGCCTTGGGATGAAAAAATCACGTATGTACTGGAAGAAACACAAAAAGATGAAATCCCAAACCCCTTCATGCATTTTCATGGGCACCAGAAAATACTGCCTTTGGGCACAGCAAAAGACAAGACCAAGGCACGTAGATACCTACAGGTAACTGCAAAAGAATTACCACAACGTAAAGTTCAGTCATTTCTAGAGCAGCTGGCGATGTACAACGAGGTTGTCATTCCATGCAAACCTCCAGCACCATACCAAGCGATGACGTGGGATGATGCACGGAAGCTGGAAGCTGAAGGCGCTTATTTTGCCCCGCACTCCTGCGATCACAGTATATTTAGTAGATTAACTACAGAAGAATCCGAATATCAAATCAAGCAATCCTGGAGCCGACTTGAGAACGAACTACGCAAACCGGTAAAGATCTTTTGTTACCCTACAGGACGCCTGCAGGACTTCACAGTAGAGCAAATGCATTATTTGGAAAAACAAGGTTTTCTGGGCGCAGTTAGTTTTGTTTCGAAGCCCTGCAAAATCCGAACTATTCCAAATGAGCTCTTCAAATTACCCCGTATCGCCTTGCCAAATAAACTTTCCACCATTAAACGCTATGCCAGCTGGATTGAAAGGGTACGCTAAGAGTAATTTTCAAATTAAATGTATTCTTTGTCATAAATACACTAATCAGCGATAACCTCTATTACACTTTTCAATTCTTCATCATGTAAATATCGCCTTGCCTCTCGGCAAGAATTTCCCCTATCCCCACAGCGAATACTCAAAATCACAAGCTCTGCAGATCTTTGTTTCGTTAAGCTGGCCGGGAGCTGGAAAAATTTTGCCCTCAACTCAGATCGGGTGTACCACCGTCCAATTTTGTAACTCCACAAAATTACATAATCTCCACTTTCGTAACTCACATGCGCCGCATTAACGGGAATCACATATAAATCCTCGTCGATCGATATAGGCTCTTTCTCGTATTTATCCGCAATTTTATTGCTATAGTAGATTAGCTCTTTTCCTTGAGTCTGATGAAAGTATACATAACGACTAAAATGAAGATGTTGCGCAGATTGCAGCTGCCAGTGTTGCTCCATATCGTAGCCACTAAAAGCGGGTTTCCAAGGTACCGCATCAACCGCAGCGAACTTCTGATTATTCATAAATAGAGAATTATTAGCTGCAGAAACGTCCAATACTTGATCAGATAATTGCGACACCCACCAACGCACCACCAACATTGCACCAATCATTACCAAAACACTAATCGTGTTAACCCTAGAGCGCTGCTTATCTACCACGTCTAGCTCGGCATCATTCTCGATCACTTCAACTCGACGGAAAAATATAAAAAATAATCCTAATACAACTGCAAACATCACCCAGCCAAACGAGCCATGATCCTCGACTAAACTACTTTGCATCTTGGAGTAGTACCCAATGACTACAAGCGAAAAGACCCTAACCCAATTAGTTACAATGCCGAGTGTCAGCAGCAGCCCTATACAATAGGCAATACTCGATGGACGCCGGAGGTACAGATAACTATACAGTGAGCCTACGGTAAGGCTTACTAAAAACAGATTTAGACCTGCGCAACCATCCGCGATAACTAAATCACCGTATGGTAAGGAAACTCTATTCCCATCAATGAAAGCCGCTATACCGGCCCACTCAACAGCCCTTGTAACAACCGTAACCGTCATATCTTGAAGGGGGCTGATGGCCACATCCCACAGGGGGATAGCCAGCAAAACAATG
>ENA-OREC01000269-OREC01000269.1-marine-metagenome-genome-assembly--contig:-NODE-269-length-17898-cov-12.977330_pt1 | contig 17898 bp, 4 predicted proteins | sample MGYA00248626_ERZ508543 | MGnify/ENA primary metagenome ERZ508543 (study PRJEB26211, sample SAMN05518279) | marine metagenome | isolation source: Puget Sound, Washington, USA | host: Bankia setacea...
ATATAGCGTTAACTGTATTGTAATATAGCGTTAACTGTATTGTAATATAGCGTTAACTGTATTGTAATATAGCGTTAACTGTATTGTAATATAGCGTTAACTGTATTGTAATGTGGATGTTTGCCACGGTATATACGGTTATTTCTGAATATTGTGTGTGATAAGTGCTGGTCGATTGATAACTGTGTATTTGAATTAAAGTTACTGAATTGGAACTGAAATCTCCATTAGTATAATATTTTATTTTGTGTGTTGCTTCCGTTGCGTGGCATCGGACTTCGAATACGTATATGGAGCGCATGTCAGGCCGGAGTTGTATCATTGAGAAAGAATCTTTACCCTCTTTGCTAGGTTCTAGTTGGTCCGAGGAACAAATTCGTGTATGTTTTATGAAACACATTTGTTTGCGTCACGATCGAACTAACATAACTGATGATAAATCCACCGTTCTTTGCTGTCGGTTTGTGACGATCGGAATATAGATACATGTACAGACATATATCTTAATGAACATTTGAACTAATTGCTTTGTATTCTCTTCATTATAACCAAACTCACATCTAACCATCTGTGTTTTGTTTTGATAATTAACATCTGAACCAACAACTAATATATGTGTATTCGGAATGAACATCTAAGTTTACAACTGACAAGTTACAAATAACAACCAACTTCAAAAAAATCCCATACAATGACAAACATAACAATGTCTGAGTGTTGGTGAGTAACTCTTCGCTACCTATCTTTGCTGATTTCTCATGGTATAAGCTTGTTTCATTCACTCATAAATCTTGTGATTCAATCAGTAGCAGATTAATATGCACAAAGACAGGCAACAAAACACCCTGCCATTAGAACCCCATGTACAGCTGTGCGGGAGGGGTTGAGTTCACAGTCACAAAATGTCACGTTCAGCGCCCAAAGATAAATTACCCGCGTTATTTGTCATGTTTAAATGGTACAAATTCGGTTGTAACAAGTAGCCGACGTTAAGTAGATGTTGTTTGTCGTTTTAAGGCTAGATGGCTGGGGTGCATTTGTCAGTATTTAGTCGCCGTGTCTCCTCAGTAACAGTTGAGTTGTACAGGTTGGTTTGCTTACTCAGTGGTCTCGGTGTCTGTCAAGGTGCTCTGTTACAGCTAATTGTGGTATGGGGGCATCAAACTGAACAGCGAGCGGCGCCAGACTGCCAAGACAAAGTTGTCCATCAGACTGGTGAACAAAAACCAACACCAATATCGTGTTACAAGGAAAGGACTACCTAGGGATGCAGCGATGGTGTCGCTCTTGCATCAAAATGACAATGGAATAAAACATACTGTAAACTTTTTCTGACAAGTCATGTAGAGCTTGTGCGGTAAACATCTTAATTTGTTACTATTTATTGGGTTAGTAAAGGATTCTTATTGCATTACATCTTCCGAAAATATATGCATTAAACACATTCCTAACAGTGAACAACAAAGGTACTGCAAAACTATATATCTGTCAGTTAAATGTGCAACGCGATGGGTTAAACCTTTCCGTGGAATTGTTATATTATTTGAGAGATTTGAGAGTTAAAGCATGTCGTCAAACAGAAACCCTGCGACCATGTGTGTTGATGGTAGTATATGGTATTAGTATGTTATACTAATTTCTCAGTTAAATTATCAGGCGATCTTGTAATTTTAACTGTTCTGAATTATATTTGTCACTTGTGTGAACACTCATGTTTAGTGATTTGAATATAAGATTTGTACGCATGAATTTAAACGTCATAAACATATGCAATATTACAGGAGATTAAATACATTGTCATATACACAAATACTGGACATTAACTGTTTGAAAAGGATTTAGTGAGCGGGCTGGTGCCGTGGTAAGCGCCTCTGGCTCGATAACGATGGACACCTGTTATGCATCATTTCCACCCCACCAAAGGTTCCCGTTGGTTCATTTAGCATGACATATCACGCTCAATACTGAGATCTGTTTGATTCCGGAAACAGGGTGATTTCACAATCGAACTAAAATAGAGTATAAACTTACAATAAAGTCAAAACAAAATACAAATTGATGTATTGTAGTTTTTTGTGTGAGCAAAACCTCAACTCTCCCATAAAGACTTGACATTATTTCAATTATGACGGACTACTACGCCAAACATGTCTTCCGGCGCTCGCTATCCTACCACACACGATTAGCCAAGGCGATAACAAGGATATGTTTGCTATTTTTCTCATTTCAAGGTTATCACATGAGAGAAATTTGGCCATAAAATAGACACCATTCACAAACAGAGGCATTAAACTTTGCGTAATTTAATAAACTTTATATAATTGCGTTATTCAAAATTTATAATGCAGTCATTTATGCTGAAAACTTGTTTGTCGGTTTTACTGAAGAGCTTCGAATATTTCGTGCATGACAGGACACCATAAAACCACCCATAAACCAAGCCGTAATGGGTGTTTAACTGTGGCGAAAAATTTATTAATATCAGATAAAACGGTTATTAAATACTCTTGTCGCCTGGCATATGCTAATTAACAATGACTAATTAAATCATGATTGACAGAGCTTCACCTTTTGCTTGTACGGATTGTTTACTGCCGATGATTATCTCATATTGGACAAAGGCAGGACCATAGACTGACACACGGAGCTTTCTCATGATATGGCGCTTTCTCACAACTACAAGGACCACGGGCAAGAAAACTAACTAGAATTTATACAGTTTGGAACAGTAAAAATAATAAATATGTTCCCATTGTACTCCAAAAGAGATGATATGAAGCATGGCTTAAACAGTAGTAAATAGTCTGTCTTGATATGAAGATCGTAGCATGTCGCGAGCGGAGAAAGTCGTAGCATGTCGCGAGCGGAGAAAGTCGTAGGATGCATATTGCAGTTTTACGGATTATTTTGTGCGCACTTATAACGCGTTTATGTCTTGTAAAAGGCCTGGGCACTTCTTGCATATATGTATCTAACACAAGTTCTATATGACCCAGGGCTGAACCTTGAACATACTTACTTACTGTTCTTATATTATTTAGGACACATACTATCTGGGCCTTAACTTTCCATACGTTTTTAATAGTTTGCGAATTTGGTTATGATGATTTAAGTTGTCATTCATAATTCACGTGTCCTAAGCCCTACCCGGGTACCAGTCTCTATACCCATAAAGCATAGTTTACAGCCAGACGCTACCCGATTCCATCACGAAGCCCATCGACTCTATGAGAACAATGCTTTCGTCCACTGATACTACACTGATACACCACTAGATCCTGTTTCATTATCCCCACATTTAATAAAATAAATTATTATATGATTTTCGGGGTTTTCTTTTACTTTTCTCTCTCTAGTCTTTAATGGGTGGCGGTTAGAAAAGTGAGGGCAATAAAAGACTGGATTTCTCGTTTTATCAGTCTGAGAATTTTAAACGTTTAATGCTTTCCTTCGGTCTTTGACCCTCAAACCCGAACCCCTTAAAAGTACCTTAGTCAGCACCAGACAAACCCAATACCGACACGAGAGGACAAATGCTACCTTGAACACCATTAAACTTGATTCTCAAAAAATATTCAGGACCTAAAAAGTACTTGTCCTGTCTTTGTTGTAGTGTACCGTTTGACTGAATCCAATAAACCTTATATTACATGTGCATGACATGCAGTAATAATTTTATTGTTTGCTTTTATACAAAGAAAAATGAGATTTCGAAATAGGACAACGTCCCCTAATACATATTTACATAAACATAAAGAACTCGTGTATATAACCCTCGTGCACTAGTACGATTATTTGAGTAGACAATCGTCAATTATAGTCCATGGGTACTCACTTGTGACATATTAAAGTAACCAAGATATTAACAGGTATCAATAGAACCACGGTTTACCTTATACCTTAGCCAACCAATATTATTTAACAAGGTATCGTTTCAGTGTCCTAGGACTGACATCGCTCACAGGTATGATAACTGGCCAGCTGTAGCCGTTTTAAAATAAGCTTAGATATACTACTAAGCCGCTGCTCAGTTTCATTCCAACGGCACTTTAATGAAACGGCACAAGTTTTATACCATACACAGGAACACTTACTTCATCTAGGATAATTGAGCAAAACGGCCCCAATTCTTGCATTCTTCATCACAACACCGGGTTTCCTCTCTACCACAAGTAATAACATCGTCTATTTATGTAATCAAAGCACTTGCGACATATGTGTCATTCTAAGCTGCAACCAACTGCCCAAATAAGAACTCACCTATTTCAGTGTTATTTGCCGAGATTATCATACCATTTCGATTCACAAAGACTGCTACTGTGAGACAATTATCTACGCCACTAATCCAGTCTTAAGACCCTACAAGAATCAAACTACCGACACTTGCATATTTGTTTCTTCTCTATCGTGCCAGCTAAACGACGTCAAAGAATGTACCCGCTGATGAAAACAGTAATACACCAATATCGTTTTCATAAACTGATATGACGTTTTAACGATAACTGTACGGTTCGCAAATTAGTTAATTAGTTATTTTGTGAAGTTAATTATGAGCGTTTATGTTAAGATTAAGGCCCGGTGATGGATCGCTTACAACTATGTGGAGGCCCGTACAGGTGAATCTCAACATAACTGTTATAGTGTTGACTTTTGCACGAGATTTTTCGGATGATGTAAAACGCGGTAAGAAAAGCAAAGTTTAAACGTGTATTTAGTGTTATTCCAAAGTCCACGTCATCTGAATACGACACATTGAATTAGAAACACGACGATATCGAAATGACGTAAGATCTTTTAATGTGTTTGGCTTTACCAACAGTTTGTCAACTCTTTTTGGCAGTGAACTATTTGCGTTATTCAAAGTTTGCTTAACTTAATATGTAGTTAGCCGTTCTCTGTGCGAGACAGATCTTTGATGACAAATGCTTAAAGAAGAAGATTTCCCTGTTGCATAAGACCTACAATGTACATCGTTGACACAAGTGCATGCTACATGCTTTACACATTAAACTAGACTGAAAGTAACATAAGTTTCTTTTGTAACCACCTCTTCTTTTCGAATACTTAAGACTTATTTAGATTGTCAACGTTTTTACTGGAATAGGACACCAACTGCTTGTGTTTCAAAGATGAGAGCACATCACCGAACTCGCACTAAATGCTGTATATACGGCAACAAATTTAGCCAGGAAAAAAGAATTTTGAAATAACGAAACTATCCAACCTGCAGTGATGACAAAGCTATAGAAAGCACACACTATGGAAATCCACGGTGATACAGTTTCAATTCTATTCCCTGTTAGATACTTGTTTCACATTATGTTTTTGTCATCTATTTTACGGTTGGCGACGACATTGTATATTTACATTTTAATAGATCAGATAGCCTTTTGCTATTTCTTGTTATATTATACCGTGACATTGTTACCCTCGCATAACAATTAACACCGAGTCTTCAGGGGGCGATATCTAGATATATAACATAGATATACACCGTTTCAGAATATAAGGTTTCGAAGCACAGTTTAGTTAAGTACATATGTTAAGAGTCAACACATTAGAGGGAAGAATGTTGAACATCTTGTAAATGGTAGGTTTCTAGTAGTATGTGTATTAAATGACATATTTTACTTGAGCCAGAACTTTGTTCAAACTATAAACATTCGTTGTCATATTTGAATATCATTTATATAAAAATACTCGAAATTCACTTTGTCCAACGTTGATTATCCCCGTTTTGGTGAAGAGATCTTAAAAAACAAGCGATTGATTTACATGTATTAAACCGATGTTTTTTTGATTTTGTTCATCGTTACGTTTTGACCATCTTTGATAATAGTTTTTGAAAATACCACATTTAGTATATTGAGGTCGAATTGTTGCAAACAGATAATAGAAATAACATGTATTTCCATTTAAAACCACTAAACTGGTATATCATATTTAATATAAAGCACTCTGACACGAATCTTGTTGCATACCAATTTCTTAAAGTATATCGTCAGATACATATACACATGTATTAACTTGTAAATCGTTATTCATAACTATCATTAAATATTCACCTTGTTATTCGAATGCATATGCTATTGGATTGAGCCTATATTTGCTTTGTTTCTTTAAATATAGGGGCTGACCTTGGTCGTGTACGCATACGCTGTAATTTTAAAACTAAATGTTCCAAATGTAAAGTATACTGTAAAGTCTGAGGACAAACTTCTACCACAACTCTTCAAGTATCTACAAAAGTACTGTATTGTATAAATTAATATGACGGTATAACATACACAAACACCCCCATCTATCAGTGTTGCTGTTTACCTCTTCTGGCGCAGATTCCTTGCCTAGAATGTAGACCCTTGCCGCACCTCACCTGCTAGAAGTGTTGTTAAGAACTAGATCCCTGCTGCGCGATGTGTGCTAATACACGCCAGTTTACATTAACAAAACATCAGCACCATTATACGTGTAGTTTGTAATACAACTCGCTTGTGCTGAACATCAAACATTATCATTGACGCTAACTGTTATAGGCTCTGTTGTTTTGTTTCCACTCCTTTTCTCGCTAGTTTTTATAACAGACTGGTGGAGAAAGTGGTGTCTAATTTGTTTTCGGGTATATGTAAGATGTAGACGTTAGATTAAGTAGTGGGAGTAGCAATAGTAGTATAATAATTAATATACTGCTGGAAAAGTGCACCTGTTCTACCAGCCAGCAATGTCTCGGATTTAGCTGTTGCCATAAATATGTGTTCTATAAATATGTATTCTAATAATGTTTGTGTTCTAATAATGCAGTGTGTTATATTAACTGATTCGGTCAAGCAATAACTGTCCTATATAGTATATTGTTAATCTTCTAGGTTAGCTGTTGTATGAACATGAAGGTTACTGAGAATTGAATGTCAAGGTTATTTGTTATATGTATGTTTTGTGTATGTTATGTTTGTGTATGTGCACCATGCAATAACACTAACCTGCATTACAATTTGTCTTGTATTTCAATGATAAACAAAATTAATTCAATGACCATGAGCGAACAAGTTTCAAGTTTATTCAAACACTTATTTATTATATTAGGAAACACCCGGGTTAATAATTATAGTTTAAGCATGAGCAAATCAATAAACGATTTCTTATTCTAGGCTTATGAATAATTACACTTTTTAAACAGTTTTATCTAGATACCATTGGAAACTGAACGCCAAATGATACAAATGAAGTAGATTTAACAAACATCGGGACTTACCTTAAATTAAAAACGTACACGATAAAGTAATATGGTTTACTCTTTAACACGTAATGACGTTATGTTGTGTTTCTTGATCATCATAGAGTACACTAGTTTATTGAACAATTCATTGTTATATGTGCTACCTAAAAGAGGGTTTCATCCTATCTCCTTCCAAAAACTCACGCGTCTATGAGCTAGTGTGTATCTTTAAGTGTTATATAATCGACACCTTGCTTCATTTACGCCAATGTGCATTATAGCAAGCTCCGGTGTCATTTCCTATCAAAACTCTGTATGCGATGAATAACAGTCATCAATGTTAATTAAGGCAAGACGTCTTTGTCCGCCATTGCAAAGGCAACTAACGTCACGTGACCGAGGAGCAGCTAATAAAACATCGTTATTTAGAGGTAGTCGTAAAATTATGGCATTTAAACCCGAGGTTAAATGGAAAGTGAATTAAGGGACTGTGATATGGGTTTCCCCAAAACAATTACTGACATTGACATAACACGTAATAACGCTACTCTTACTTCAGTTCGTGTCATTTGCATATCTTTTTTCTGAATTATGGTAAAGTTGTTTAGGTTAAGAATAGGAGGTGATACTTTAAGCTTTTGTTACATCTCCGGATAAATGTTGCTAACGATGTTATTCATGGAAATTAATTTCATTTTATACCAGTCTGAGCCTCGGAAAAGAAGCATCGCCTTTATTAACCATCTCGTTACACACCAAAGATGCATTTAATGAAAAGATAATAGGCTGGGTTATTGACGACGGACGCTTCTTAACTACATTAAAAAAGCTAATTTCCACAACAAAATGTTACCTCTTTTCACGGAATAGCTATACGTTTTATGGAATACTAAGACTGCTTCATTACAAGCCACGCTTCCATTCAGAATTGAAACGCTCAGAAATGAAAAGAGTTACGCCTCCTTTTGAATATTCGGATCTTATTTTATCGCGTGGAGTGAATAAAATCGTTTGAAGAGAGCTGATAATACGAAATAATCCTGTAGCAATCGGGGCATAATCTTGTATTCATCTAAAGCATAATTATAGATTCATTATCCGGGTCCTCCTACTGCTCGACACTTGAAACATATGTTTAAGCTGTAAATGCCTCCACCGTTGGGATAATTAGCTCTGTTATGTGCAATATTAGGGTTTAAACGTAGTCTAATTGATGCTTATCATTGGTAGAAGCAAACAAAGAAATATGAACCTCATGAACGTTTAAGCAGCTGCATTGAATTATGGGCTACTTTTATCAGGTTTGGAGTTGTCAGAATGGCGGAGTTTGATTGGTAGAAAGGCATTTGCTAACCTGCGTGAGGTAAACGAGGTTCAGAAGCAAGAGAGAACCATTAACAATTATATAGACATTTACAAGAAATAACAGATACACGTGCAGAATATATACACAGCATTAGTTACATTTTTAGAATCCTCCATAAACACAGATATAAAGATTAAATGGGGGATTTTGTATGGGGTACATGGAGCGGTAGATGGTGGCTTAACTTTAATGGATGTGTTGTTCTGTAGTGGTAGACAAATATGAGTCAATGGAAATAAATAAGAATGGTTGATACTTTAGTAACTGATATTGCTGTGGTATAAATATGTTAATAATAATATTAATGATGATAATTACAATAAATATACTAAAATTATAATAACAACATAATACTGAAATCAATTATTATTAAACTAATATTCAGTAATTTCCATTATTAGTATTAGTATTTATCTTATTGGAATATATCAAACTACGGTATATTTTACCGTTAATTAGTATAAACATTGAAGCGAATGAACCTGTAAATTTTGAAAGTGCTTTAGCCTTGATCAGTCTGTGATTAATCAGATGATTGGGTTTAAACAAAATTATAGATTTTCACTTTAATATGGTGTTCTCAGCTATGTATTTTTGAATATCGTATTTTGTCAACTTTCAAAGGTCAACTAGACTAAATAATACGCACTTAATCCAAACGTCAGCACGTGAGAATTAATATCCGCTGACAGGTTCGTTTATTTCGTGTGAACTTTATAAGTATTTCCATTTATTCTCACTTCTTGGTATTATATTTTTTCCGTCTCGCGAATCATTTATCAATCAATTTTATAAATGGGGCAAGTATCAGTATTAATTCTAATTTAGATTATATTAAGATTATCGGGAGTGATTTCTCGGTAAATGTTTCAATTATGTTGTCTAAGCGTTGACTGATGCGATGTCCAATGAGCTCGTTAGGGCGATAAGGGGGCCTGGAATTCCTGGGATACACACTGTCTATCGCTGAAAGCTACCCCGATAATAACGTCAGAAGCCTCGTCTGTAAATCACTCGTGCTTTATGTGCGGGGGTCGGGGCACGGATATATATAGTGGTGAAAGCGAAATAGTTCTAAGTTGCTATGGATATCAGAAATAGAAACAGCTATCTCGCCTTCATCCCCTTTATTAATACACAGTCCCTTTTCCGTTTGAAGTGATTATTGCTCTATTTTGGCCATTGATACGAAATAAATGGATTCCACATGCCACTTTGTATCTGCGAAAAACTAACAGGAAAATAACCGAAATAGTTACCCATCTATGATTTCCTGCTAGTAGGCTATAATCGTACAATTAAGGGAGATGATAAATGTATTTGGAGTATTTGTCTCATTATCTACACCTTTATACCCTTATTATAGCCTGGAATATATACCCGACATCATACGACTAAAGATATAGTTCCATATATTCAACAAAAATGCTGTAACATGATTGATTATAGTCAAAGTAACCAATATTTTACACGCTATACTAACACCACGAAAATACCAACCCATCTGTTATAGAATTCCAGTCCATATAATGTTTAAAAAAACACATCAGGTCGATGATTCAATATTATACCTTTATATTAATACTTGATGCCATATCAACTGCCAGTGATATGTAGACCTACGAGGAAGTATATGATACGTATATATATAGAGTATAATTAATATCTCAGTGGAAAGAAAGAAAACACACACATAACAATAACCTAGCTCTTGTATATCATAAAAGGACTAATAATGCATCGGCACCAAGACCTGGCACCACCATAAACTGTCTCTGGGTAATATTAAAGTCAACTATCACAAATATTGTACTTGTTTAATCGCCATGAATATACTCACTACACATGAAGGTGATTAATTCATGAATATACGAATCAGCTACCTACTTATGTCCCCTTATTGTGTACATTGTATTTGTGTTGTTAGCAGGCTTTCAATTGTGGAGTTAAATAGTCATAGCTTCACTTCCAACATATAAATTGTATTGATATGTTGTATAAAAGACCAACGCTACATATGAACAATGGATGCAGTGAATGATTCATCTATATGTGTTACCACTGTTCGTTGCAGCCACAGACCAACAGAACAACCACAACTGCAGACAACTCAAGTGTTCACATATACGTTAGTTGTATTTAGTTCTAGATAAACAATACAAGAACTGTTCTGAAAGCGTATTTGTTCAGTATTTACATGAGTAATATAAAACAAAATCAAGATCAAGGCCTTCAATCGGTTACAATAACAAAGATCAAGTCGACGCACATCAATATAACACCTCTCTTTGTCAAGATCATTGTGTTTGAAATATAGTTTAAGACTGTTAGTAGTGTCTCCTTACATTCTTCCAGGGCATAGGAATTAACAAGCGTCCAAAAAGATTATAATACTATCCAGTGAAAACGTTTGCATCACGACTTTAATTAAATGTATTTCCCCACGTATTATTGTTTTTAAATTTTCAGTTTCATAACCTCCCAAATTGACACTAACAGCTACGAGTATTGTATGTATCACGCGATCGCCATCATTTTAGATTGGTCTTTTTAATCATTATATTATTCCAACAACAAAGCTACATTAAACCCTATGTATCCATTGTGTCCTTAATTACGCCATGCCCTGAAATTTAAGTGAACTCAAAATAGAACCAGTTTATGAAAAGGAATCATTGTTTGTTAATTTGTTCAACTCCTACCCAAATTAAAACGCTGATGACGCCATTTGTTTGCTGTAATACTTTTAAATTTATACCTCTTTTACTTAACTTGCTAATTGAAGTCATAGCATCCATACAACAATTTAATGACAATCTTTTGATAGAAGTTGTTCTTCGACTGTTTTAATTTCCTTACGTGTTACATAACTCATTGTCACGTCTTAAAGTTTACATTATGATGTGATCTGATGCCACACAGAAAGGTTATTGGCAACAATGGCGTAACTTTATATACAATAAAAAGGCTGTTACAATAGTCTTTCGGTCACTTATAGAATGTATAATTAACTGTCTAGACCCTAGAATTTACCCCGACCTCCCAACACAGTGGAACAAGGTAAGGTACCCCCTGATTATCGCTTGTTGACACCGTGACCCGAAACCAGGAAGATACAATGGCGTTATACCAGGACCGCACTTTTTATCACCTACTTCTAACAAGTTGCCTCTCCAAGTGTAAACTTATCTTTAAGACTACAATGGTCATATAACTGCCAAACAACAGTGCTAGAAATGATAAAGTTTTCAAAAACATAATAGCCATTTAACCATCTTCCGTCGCGTCAAAGAAGTTTAAAAGACAGAAAACCATGCTTATTAAATGCGATGAGCCCTTATCCTTATTTTGTTTCCCCGCCTCGTGGTTGTTAAGGAGGTCACTTAGAAAGAAATAGGGTTTTTATTCAACGATAAAATATTTTACTATTTACTCATATATAAACACGTAATTAGGCCCAGGATTTGGCGGCATAAAACGGTAATCTAAACGTTTAGCACATAGAATAAAACACGTAGGTTAATTGATTTGAAGAATGCTTTTTTGAAAAGATATCCCCTTAGTGCTCTCTTCAACCCTCCATCCAACAAACACCTAGACGATGGAGCATTTTTAGCATTTTAACGGTACGTGATTGATGGCGCAAATGGGGGTACGACTTTTGGGGTTTTAAATACTCACTACATGTGTGTTAAATGCGCGTCACAGTGTCTAGATAGGCGTGTCAAGACGGCTATATTTTCGCGCCGAGAGTTATTGGAACCCTTGCCGTATAACTCCTTCTATAAAACTAACACTTGGCCAAAACACTTTACTGGTATTTAAATGTGAAACACCAAGTACAAAAAGGCAATTGCGTCGTTAACATGAAACAGTTTTACTGCCTTAAGATGTTAGAATTATTGTCATACTTTGGAAATCTTTGCTCTTCGTGTTTTTTCTCTGTCTTTGTGTGTTCTAGCGATCCTTAAGTCATGCATTGGTATGTTGGTGAAAGCAGAGACGTTTTCTAAAAGTCAAATATGTTGTTTGTGTGTAAGACTTAATTGCTAAATAGGAAAATAATATGGTGTTAATTATATTGTAAAAGAATCCTTAGTGAAGAATGTTGACAATGTACATATTAGAGTCAGTGAGAGAACGGATCGAGAGTAAAACAATGAACGTATGTAATAAATGTAGAAAACATTTGAATCTGGAAATTGTTTGTAGCTGAAAATGACACCACTGGCATGCAGTAAGTAGCCATGATGCTTCACAGCGAAATTCCATAGTGAAAACGCGATATCGTATTCCAATGTAATGTATGTATAGTAAGGTCATGTTGCTTCACTTATGCCCTTTTTCTGAGGACATGTACACTTATACATCGTTGTATAATTGTAAGTTTGTTTTCACGCAGGTTTAGAATAACCACTACATTTTAAGAAAACGTGTATTTGACACAAACGTATAGTCTAGTGTCGTATATATAATGATTTCCGTTCAATGCATGCAACTCCGAAACAGCAATTGTACAACTCACAAGTTCAAGCACCTTTGTGAGACAACTTAAAACACATACACGTGCACACAAACCGCCTTATGCAGGACAAATTATCTTCATATATCTATAAATAACAATAGATTAAGGATACACGTGCTGGTGAAAACGTCTGCTTTAATAAACATAAGTGTCGGCCTAGAACGAGCCTTGAGTTAAACATTCTAAAGGGACGCGCATACTGTATTGGAATATGTCTGGGCTTTTTCTCTTAGCCGACATCGCTATATAAACACATACATTTCATAAAGATCATATAGTACTCGACCCGATACTATCTACATCCTCGATTTACCATTAGTTCTGTCACATTCATTTGTTCAAATTGCAGACGACACTACGCTGTCAACTCACAATAAGTATGTGGACGTGGTAGTTACATCACTAACCATAGGCTAAACAATACACTTTTAAACTGTCAGCTAAAATAATTATTTTCTAGAAAAGAAAGTTGATAAATGGTTGCTATGGTAACATGGAAGATTGACCTTGTCAAATGAATGGCCTCTTGAAATAAAGTATAAGTATTCAAGTACTACATATCTATAATGGCATATAGAAGCCACTGAAGCGATTCCTAACCTATATATTCCCTCTTCACATAGTCCACGCCAGCAATGGTCTCCGTATCGCCTTTCCAAGCATGTTTGTTATTCCCTGAGAAAGAGGCCAACTGCCAATCGTTTAATTGATTATTTATTCACACATTTTACACTCTGTAAACGGTTGGTCATCTATGAGAGGAAATTATGTGCTCGCTTAACCAACTATTAGCCTCTTCAAGTGAATACAATACCCAAACTATCAATTAAGGGTCGTTTTTCAGCCCGGGGGTCCGGCTCGTCAGTTGAAGAGTATCATAAGGGGTAACATATATTACATAACTTTCTAATGATGTGTGTTCTCATTGAACAACGGAACGATTAATCAAAGGTTTCAGGTAATACATTTTTTTAAAGTATTTAAAACGTAAACAACGACTTACTTGTTTTGTTTTTTAAAGTATTTAAAACGTAAAAAAACGACTAAGTTGGCAACACATATTACGATACAGAAACATAACTAGCAAACACAGACTAGAACATCACACATTGTATTGGGCAATATAGTCACTTCTTCGCCGTAGTCTTGTTTTTTATACGGGTATTATAAAACAATGGGACTCTAAAACGTGTATGTAAATGACAAATAAGATAAAGTTCAACTTCAAACAAATATCTCATAGCTCTGTTTTCAAGACAATCTCGTAAACAATAGGTACAGCTTAACCGGCGATATTTGAACTAGATTAAACCGTACAAACAAAAACGCAAAGAGACGCTACAACCATCTGCCTCAAGAATTAATTATTTTGACAGTCCGAATAAAGAATCAAATATCAAAATAATAACCACTGCCAATATTGTTTGATCTATCTATTCATATGTATAAACGAAGGGTAAGATAAACGTATATCTATGTGCCCATTTGCAGGTGGTTTCCACTTAATTAGACACATTTACGCGGTCGAGTTAACAACGGAGTAGTCGCACGCGCTTAGTCTTTAACGTGTGCGCGTGTCTGTTGCTAGGGGCTACTGCAGATGTAAAACACAGAGTAACATTTGGTCAGCTAAACACAATTTACGTTTACGTATCAGATGCTGTTTTATCAATCTTTATGGGTAGAATTTACATTTTTTGTTTGAAGATCTTGGACATTGACTGAATTGTCGAAGCGTCAGTGCATATATTATCAAAATGCTTTTCAGCTGTCTTTTGGGAACCTTGAATATGAGTTGCTTTTAGTCGAACAAGTATCATATATGGTTTGGTAACATAATCTAACTAAGAATTGTTATATTTGTTATATTTATAAATATTAGATTTACATGTATTATTATGTTACATACATAGTTCGAATGCCATAACAATATATTTCCTTTTTATAACTTTGATATAAAAAACATTGTATCTGTACGGAAAACACGGTCACACAAGAGTTTTATCAACTTTTTAAAGCATTTTGTTTTGTGTTCGAGAGGAAATATTATACACTGCAAACTTCCATTAATATTATCAAGAACGTTATACATTCCAGTAAATGTCCGTCTATACCACCTGGCGGCTGACCTCCTTGCAAAAATCACGTTGTAATCACGTCATCACGTGTCCAACCCAAACATAACGATCGTGTCTGTACTCGACATGTCATGAAATTATCCAGTAATAAATCACAGTGTGAGAATGTATGTAACCTTTGCTCCATGTTAGTGTTTCTACCTATCAGCAAGAAAACAAGAATTTAATTAAATGATATGTTTACTCATGTCATACGTTAGGAGGGGAAACAACAACCATTGCAAGATGTTCCATGAGAGATGTTTGGCACTTGCAGACAGAACAGTATTAGCTGTAGAGGAACCACACGGAGAATTGAGAGCTTGTTTCACAGTATGGAGTTGACTTTGAAGCATTGGTTTGAGTTATAAGATTATGGGCTCTATGTACTACTATTATTTACTATGTAGGGAAACTGGTCATAATTACACCGTTAGTTTGCTACTATGTAAAATATGTAATTCCATTCCGTTAAAGACGTTTTAAAGTATATTAAAAAATAATGTGTTTGTATGTGATCATTTATATTGTTCTTAACAGGAATAAAGGTAGAGAAAGGGAACGTTTTAATGATCATATTAAGAGGATGTTTCTTAATCTAAAATACCAGACATTGTTCGTCAGACTGTCGTAATAGTGCGTAAAGAAACGATAAATGTACCTCATTTCTACCAAGACAGGACCATCAAACTGTGTTGACAATATGACAATCATGAAGCGTGCATGTTCTGCAATTTCAAAATGTCGAAAACTGAAAATAAAACATTAAACGTTATCATTGGACCATCGGATTTTGAAAACATAACGAGCTCAGTTGAGTACGAAATGACACAGAGGAAACTGTTTTGACATCTATGGCATGAGAAGGACATGACAAGCGACTGGTAAGGTTTAGGGGGAAAACGTTTTGAAACACACCTAACTGAACTCCTATGTTTGATAATATACTAGATTAATTCAAAGTCTTATAAAAACTCGTTCATGCGAATAAAACATTTTATCCACACAAATAGAAACGTATAATGTGCACTTAAATATAAATTATACCAGGCTAGTCAAAACATAACCTTTGAGGTAACTAGGGTAACCATCTAAGAAACAAATGGACAACGCTAGTGAAGATGAACACTTCTACATATACACACATGAATGGTTCAGATTCTAGCAATTACATATTGGTTAAAAATACTGAACACAGAACGATCGTTGTTTGATTTAACAAACCTTGCGAACGTCACCATAGAATAATTAATTCATATTATCCGGAATAAAATAGGTAGGTCCGAAAAACAACAAAGTAAATGTTCAGTTGTATATACTCTGAAACATTGTTACAGCTACTAAACCAATGAAACCTAGATCACGATGACACTTTTCATGTGTAAATTAATCAAATTAAAGTACTTTGCCTCCTTTGTTAGTTGATAGACAGACAAAGTGTTGTTTTACTAGTCATGGTCTTATACTTGGCAATCTTCGTATAGACTGTTTGATGTTTGTCAACATTAAAGGATATGTCAAATAGTTTGATTGTTGACTATTCTTACTACTAATGCTTGACTATGGCATAAGAAAACCATGTCAACTCCAAGACAACACACTCTTAGTTAACTACGAGTAGGTGGAAGACTGTTAAGTGTAGCAGTAGGACAACATGTACAAACTGGACGGACCGTGTGCACAAATAGCATGCAACGAAATTGTGTTAAGTTTACCTATTTTACTATCAGATTAGACTTCTAGAGTTTGTGTCGGCGGGGAAATGTTCACAGACCCGCTCTATCTAATCCTTGATATACCCTGTGTTACATCCCAAGAGCTTTAATGTTTGTTTAGTATTTTCAAAAGTGCTATCTTTCTGTAAAATTTGATCATCTGGCTGGGAGAAGTGAGTAAAAAGGAGAAAAGTCTTACCAATTTTACGCCCAATTTGAAAGTATCCATTTGTTAAAAGATGTTACATTTCCAAAGCTGTCTTGTCAGAAAATTGTAGTCCTTATCAGTAATGAATTAAAAGGTCTATCTAAGGCTGAGTGGCTTATCACAAATTGAAACCGAACTTCAATTTTCCCAGGGCGTTTATCTGCTCTAAGAAGCTCGTGGAATTGTAACTGGATTTCTACAACTGAATCAATACGTCCTTTACGTTTACGTTAACTTTCAGAACATATATCTGGAACAGTAAATAAGTGCGTGTCTTTTGCAGAAAAGAGGCTATTATATTTACGACCTAAATACTATAGTATTAAAAGTCTCCGCTTAGTAAACGTTAATGGTCGCATAGTATGTTGGTTGACACTTATCACAAACACCAATCGTAATTTGTTCTTAGTCAACTTAGTACGACGTTCTGAAAAAATGCATATTATCATGTTCGCCGTCCGGTGTCATATATTGTTTCCATAACATCGTTAACAGTGATGACGAATACACACACAGCTATATTAACGTAGTTCTACAAAAGTTGCTTAAATTAGACCCTATTGCTAATAGTGGATCGACCAAGTAGTCAGGACCGAGTAGTCAGGACCGAGTAGTCAGGACCGAGTAGTCAGGACCGAGAAGTCAGGACCGAGTAGTCAGGACCGAGTAGTCAGGACCGAGTAGTCAGGATCGAGTAGTCAGGACCGAGTAGTCAGGACCGAGAAGTCAGGACCGAGAGGGCCGGACCGAGTAG